>UMIB01015665.1_pt1 | contig 17977 bp, 16 predicted proteins | sample 1965641 | NCBI WGS metagenome assembly UMIB01 (sample SAMEA4836110, study PRJEB28245) | human gut metagenome | biome: gut microbiome; material: fecal sample | place: Denmark | collected 2008
AGATTTTTTTCAGCCCGTCATTTCGGCTGAAAATTCAATAGACAGATGCAACAGATTTTCCCGTTTCATTTTGTCTATTTTTAACGCACGACAACCAGGCCACCAACCTTCCCCGGTCGCTGGCCTCTTTCACTTCCTGATCGTTTCTGGTATTCCCCCGGTTCTTCCTCCTCTTATTTCTTTACGCTACGATTCCCAATTCCTGCAGGCACTCTCTAAAAACCGCCTCGCTGCTTTTATACCCCAATATCTTCCTCGGGTAGTTGTTGATCCAGTTCTCCGTGGCCTTGATCTGCGCCGCGCTCACCTTCGAGAAGTCGGTTCCCTTCGGGTGCTTTCTCCGAATCATGATATTGTTGTTCTCGTTGCTGCCGCGCTCCCAGGAGGAGTACGGATGGCAGAAGTACACCGCCGTCCGGCGGATGGTCTTATTGATGGCGCTCCGCTCCATCTCTTCCGCCGCCGCGAACTCGCTCCCGTTGTCCACGGTGATGCTCTTAAAGATCTTCCTGAACTTCACCGCGCCCATCTTCCGCTCCAGGGCATCCAGTGCCCGGACAATGGTTTCGGCCTTTCTGTTCGGCACGCCGATGATGATTTCTTTCCGGGTCTTTCTCTCCGTCAGCACCAGCAGGGCCTTTGAGGTGGTGTTCCTTTTGCTGTACACCGTGTCCATCTCCCAGTGCCCGAACTCCTCCCTGTCCTTGACCTCCGGCGCTCTGTTTTCGATGCTCTCCCCGGCGCTTGCCCGGGCCTGTTCTTTCTTGGTCTTTACCTTCTTGTAGCTGTGCTTGTGCTTCCCCCGTCGGGGCAAGTCCACCTGCGTGATGCGGAGGAACAGCCCCATCTTAATATATTTATAGATGGTCTGCACCGATACGGTGGTCTTGAACTTCTTCCCCTCCATCATCGCATACCCCAGTACCGCAGCTGGGGAGCAGTCCCGCTCCAAAATAGTCCGCTCGATGTACTCCGCCAGCTCGTGGTCTTTCCCGATTTTCAGGTCAGGCCCCTTTTCCCGCAGTTGTGCTTGGTACTTTTCCTCCGCGATGTCCGGGCTGTACGCCGTTTCCATTTTCCAGGTGTCTCCGTTCAGCCGGTCATAGGCTCCCCGTTTCAGTTCCCGGTAGATCGTGGAGGGGTGAACCCGTAACTTGTCGGCAATTTGTTTGGGCCGCCATCCTTGCCGCATCCACCTTTCAATGCGCAGCCGGTCGTTCCTGGTCAGGTGCTTAAATGCCCTTTCCTGCGGCTTCTTTTTCACGGTCATTTCTCCTCTCTCTGGCTCCGGCGTGTGTCTCCGTGCCGCCTTGCCTGTCTTATTTTGTCGCATTATTCTATATTTATGATAATCAACTTTCGCATATTCCGCAAGCCGCAGTTCCGCAGGAAAGCAAAAAATCCCCCGGCCTCTGCGTCGTTTCACAGTGGCCGGGGGATTTTCATTTATTCTGTTTCGCTTTCTTCGTCCTCAACCGTGGTTTCTTCTTCGATGAAAATATCGCCCAGCTGCCCGATGGCTCCGTCAATGGCGATGTCCAGATCCTGCACAGCCGCCTCGATCATGGCCCGCACCTCCGGCGTTACCGTGATGCCTCTTTTCTCCAGCATCTGCACAACATAGTCCAGCTTGGGAATGGTCAGCGAACCGGCGTTCGCCATCTTTTCCGCCGCCTTTACGAAGGTGCTCACGATGGTGTAGAGGTGCTTTTCTTTCAGCCAGGGGATGCCGGTCTTGACCAGCCAGGGGATGCACACGCCGGTGAATACCAGCCCGCAGATGGTGATGATCGCGTCCACGAGCACGCCAGTGATTTCAGGAATAAGCTGTGTCATATTCTTTACCTCCTCATTTTATGCCTTGGTCAGGTATTTCTTGTCCACCGCGCCGGTAACGGCCCCGGTTTTCTGCGTGGACACCACCACGCGGCTCCCGCTGATGCTCCGTACATACAGCGTTGAGTTATATACCCACGACGCGAACTTTCCTGTGGTTCCGTACACGGTGGCGGCCTTGTCCATCTTCACCTGGTCTCCAACGGCCAGGGTGTCGCTTCCACTCGTACCGCCGTCCGCTCCGGCGATGTCCGCCGCGTCCACCCAGCCGTACACGGTGCAGCTTCCGCCCGCCTTGACAAGGTGATAGGGGTGCTTCCCGCTCGGTGCTACCGCCGTCACCTTTGCCGGGCCGGGCTTGCACTTCACGCCGGTGGCCGCGTTGCTGTTGGTGTAGTGCGTGGTTCCGGTGAAATTCACCGTGTCGCCCACCTGATAGGTCAGCTTCCCGTTGGTGCTCCCGGTCTGCCCGGTCGTGCCCTGCGTGGTTCCGCTCTCGCTGTCGTCCACAGCCGGATTGTAGATGAACCCCAGGAACACATACCCACTCCCTTGGCCCCAGTTTCCGGTTCCCTTCTTTCTGTTTTGCGTCCAGAACGGCTTGGCCGCGCCGTACCCGCTCTCGCTGGTCACGACCTCCGTTGCGCTGATGATCTGCTCCACGATAGCCACATGGCCCGCGCCGTCGCTGCCGGACAGGGTAGCGCCTTTTCTCCAGACCATGCAGGCCCCCAGCTTCGGAGTTTGGCCCACCTGGAGGCCGTTGGTGTACTGCATGAAGTTCTCCGCGTTTACCGGGCGAAGGTATTTGCAGCTCCCGGCCCCCACGATCTCGTTGAACCGCCCGTAGGCATACCCCACGCAGTTGTGGAGCACATTACAGGCCGCGTCCGTCGGGCTTCCCTTGATCGCGTCGGAATACCCGCCCGCAGACTTCGTGATGTAATACTTGTTTCCCGCTTCCGGTCTTGTCAGTCTCGGCTTGAACCCCATGCTCGTTTCCTCCTGTTCCTCCGCCTTGGCGTATGTGTCGTAATACTTCTGGCCGAACCCGGCCCGCTTTTCCTGCACAGCGGTTCCCTGGTTGGCCGGTCTCTCAAACTCCAGCAGAACCTTGTCCGAGGCCTGCCGGACGCTTCCCGCGCTTTTCAGCACAGTCAGCACGCCCCCGTAGCTCTCCTTCAATTCCTTCATCAGGAATCCAAGCTGCGTTTCCAGGTCTCCCACGCTTTTCCCCTCTGCCTTTGCATAGGCCAGCAGGTTTTGCTTCCTCGTCCAGAATGTCCACTGGGCCAGTCCATACCCCGCCGCGTCCTTTGCGAAGTTGGCGTAAGCGCCGCTGTCCACCGCCGCCGTATAGGTTTCGTCGGTGTACCCCAAGGACTTTTCGTAGGTGTTTTGCAGATTGTTGGGCCGAAGCCCGCTCTCCGCATACAGGTTTCCCATCAGGCCCGCCGCGCCGCAGTCATTCAGCCCGGCCCCTTTCAGGTAATTCCAGATGCGCTCCTCATTTGTGCTCCCGTTAAGCATATCGCGCCTCCTTTACGGGTTGTCCGGGAGATCGTCTTGCTGCTGCACAGCTTGCTCCATCGCCTCCCTCGCCTGTCTTTCGTCCTGCTTCTGCCACCTCCTGTCCCGTTGCCTTTCCTTGGTGGTTTTAATCCACCCCATGATCCCGCACTCTCCGGCCAGGGCCGCGAAAACGCAGGTAATGAGCGTGTCCGGCACGCTCCCGAACATGGTGAAAAGCCAGATCATGGTGATCGTAAAAGAGAGCAGGCACAGGAACATGATGACCAGGATCAGGTTCATCGTCCCCATTCGCTTCCTCTTCGACCGGCTTCTTTTTTTTGCCGTTTCTCTTCTTCCAGCCACGGCTTACTCCTCCTGCAGGTGTGTATGAGCGCCCTTGTTCAAATGCTTGTCCAGCCGGTTCAGTGCGTCCTTACACGGGCCGTTGCACCCCTGTTCGATCAGGCCTTGCAGCGCCCCCCGAAGTCCATAGCAGATCAGTGTCTGCTCCTCCAGAATGGAGTTGATGAACTCGGTCTGTTTCCTGTTCATCTCCACCACTTTATACACTGCGATGATCGCCGCCACCAGCGCTGCCAGTGCGCCCAGGACGCTGGCGGCTTTAATGATCGTGTCTCCGTCGATGTACATTTTCTTCCTCCTACATTTTGGTTGTGTCATTCCGCCCAGTCGTCCCCGCCTACCGCTCTGCGATACGCCTTGTCCGCTTCTGCGATTTCATCTTTTCCAGTCTCCGTATCTCCCAGCTCCGCAAGGCGGGTAGCGAGAACTTTGATCGCCCTTGCCTGGATTTCTGTCACGCTCTCCAGGTCTGCGATGATCTGCAGGTGGCTGCTCACTCCGTCACCTCCGTCCATCCGTACACACCAGGCTCCCAAGAGTTGTTCCCTGCCCCGTCTCCCTGGGTGCACTCCCATGTCTTTCCGTTATGGGTCACGATGTCACCGACTTTGTAAACTGTGCCTTGCTTCCACTCCTCAACGGTCGGTTCCGGCCCTGGCTCTGCGCTGTACTTTTCCCATCCGTACACGCCCGGTTCCCAACTGTTTTTCCCGGCACCGTCCCCCTGGGTGCAGATCCAAAGTTCTCCCTTGTAGCTCACAATGTCGCCGATGTCGTAGGCATCCGTCGCACCGTATGGCCTTCTCCATTCAAGATAGCCGTCCTCCGTCACTCCCACCGGCGCATATAGGGACGGCGCTTCACCCGGAACTTGGTTCGCTGCCGATGTATGGCTCTGTACTACGGTGTAAAGCCGCGTGTCCCCATAAGCGTCCACGCCGTAGGAGATGATTTTCTTTTCCTGGTATGTGACACCCGGCTTCCACACCTCGTAAAGATCGGCCAGTTCCAGCACAGTTTGTTCATCCTGCTGCTGTTCTGCCACGAGCCGTGCCACCGCATTGAGTTGTGCGGCAACGACCGACCGATCTGCCTCTGTGCCGGTTCTGCCTCCGCCAAGCATAGCATCCAGGGTGGAATCGTGATCCGACACAGCCCTTTGCAGGTTTTTGGTCTTGTCTGTGTCCCGGTAGTGCTCCGAGATGATATAGAACTCGTACTTCGTGCCGTCCTCTCCAACGGCGCTCTCATAGTGCCGCTCAATGCGGCACCGGTCTGTGATCGTGCTGTCGTCGTACTCCCGCACAGTTGTGAGGTATTCCCCCTCCTGCATCACAGGCCCGTCGCCCACGGTTTTCAGATTCTCCCGCGTCACGCCGTCAATGACTGCGGTTCCGTACACATATTCCATCTTGCCAGCTCCTTTCTGGATTGCTCCCTTACCACAAGTTTCAGCTTTCTTTGCAGGCCCGCCTCCAGATACTTTTCAAAGAAATGCACATGGTTGCAGTGCTTCATCTGCCCCAGTCTGGATAGTAGCCCCTGTGCCAGCTTCGTCCTAATTTTTCTGTGCCGCCGCATAGTTCGGTAGCACTCCGACAAGGACTTTTTCAGGCGCACCAGGTTCCTCTTTCGCAGGAGTGTGAACCCTCTCCCGAACCGATAGCCCAGGGCGGCGACCGTTCTTTTCGCGGTCGGGTACAGCTGCCACTTTCCATTCAGCTTCAACCCCCTCTTTCCCAGCCACTCCTCGATCATCGCCCGTAGTTTTCGCAGCTTCCGTTTGTTCGCCCCGAAAATAGTCAGGTTGTCCATGTAGCGCATATAGTGCTTGCACAGGCCGCTTTCCCGTATCATCTGGTCGAGGGGCTGCAAAACCGTATTGGCGAACCATTGGCTGAAATAAGCGCCGATCAGCACTCCGTACTTCATCAGGCGCTCACATACATCCAGCATCCGCCGGTCTTTGATCAGGTGCCGCAGGCTCGCCATGACGGTTTCTTTTGTCAGGCTGTCGTAGAAGTGGTGGATGTCCAGCTCCTCGCTGTACTTCGTCCCCTTCTTGTCCGTGCGAAGCCATTTCTTGATGGCTTTCATCCCATAGTGGATGCCACGGCCCTTGATGCTTCCGCAGCAGAACTTGTCCATGCCCCGCATCATCACCGGCTCCAGCACCTGGATCACCGCGTGATGCACATATTGGTCGGGCCAAAGTCTCGGCTCCGAAATATCCCGCCACTTCCCGGCGCTCTTATCCCATCGCCTGGCGATCCTCGGCGGGGCCGCGTCATATCCGTTGGCAATGATCTCCCGCAGCAGCTTCACATATCCGTCGATGTCCGCCTCTACCCGCAGCACCGTTTTGTTCGGCTTATGCCTCGGGTGCCACCGGTGGGAGGCGTTGACCTCCAGGATCGCTCTCCGCAGGTTTTCTTCTGAAATCAGTTTTTCGTACAGGTGGTTTGCTCGTTTCATGTTCCAGGATGGTTCCTCCTTTTAGCCTCACGACCGTTCCCTCGCCCCCGCGGGTTGCGGGAGGGTACTAAGCCGTGTCCTGTTGGCTCATCTGCACCAAGGGGTGCCGAGGAAGTTCGCGCCCCGGCGTGGGTATTTGCGTGCCGGGAATGGAGGTGGGTAGCCAGTCCTAAAAGGACGCGGCAGCCGATGTTCGCGTTGGCGTTCGACGCGGTGTTGTAGTTCACATAGAAGAGGCCGTGGTTCCCGTTCTGACCATAGTTACCGCCGAAGTGCAGGCACGGGTTGGAAGCGTTGAAGTTCCAGTTATCCGACGAGCCAAAGAACAAGGCACCGACTGCGTGCGCGATCTCCCCCTGTATTTTCACGCCGCTTTCGCAGCGGAAAACCCGTTCAGGTTGTTTTCGTTATGTCGGCCTGCGGGCTGGGATATGCAGGAGGGAGGGGGCGTGCGCGCCCCCGTCCCCCTGCACCCCCTCCCCCATCAGGGGAGTTTTTGGAGGCGGCAGCCGACGTACGCGCTGGCGCTCGACGCGGCGTCGCAGTACACATAGAAGAGGCCGAGGTTCCCGCTCTGACCACAGTCACCGCCGAAGCGCAGGCACGGGACGGAAGCGTTGAAGTACCAGCTATCCGACGAGTATGTGTTCTCGCTGCCACCGGTTGCCGTCGGGTAGATGCACCACTCCAGGCCGTTTTTGTCCGATACCGCAAACGCGCTGGGCCATCCGCTGGACGGCACGCCCACGGCGGTTCCTCCGCTGTTGTCCGAGAAGCTGGCCGGATTCATGATGATGTTCAGACCGGCGCTGTTGTAGTAGCAGCCGTCGCCCCAGTCGTACACATTGTCCCACAGGCCCTCGATGTTCCGGTACTGTGTGCCCAGGCCATAGGTGTCCCGGCCGCTCTGCGTGGTGCCCGTGTGGTAGGGCATACTGTCCGTATAGCCCATGTTCTCGGTGGCGCTGCTGTTTCCGCAGCCCTTGCCGATGGTCTTTTGGCTGTTCCAGTCCGCGAACTCCACCAGGTAGAGCATCCACAGCGTCATGCGCATCTGGATGTCGCTCTGCCAGATCGTGCTCCCCAGGGCGTGGATTCCGTTCCGTGCCGCGCTCCTGGTGATGTTCGCCTTTGGCTTTCCGCCCGTCTGGCTCTTGTAGTTGCTGGTGTGGCAGTGATACCGGCCCACATACACCACATCCCGCTCGCCCTTTCCGTCCCCGCGGTTGGCGTGGGCGGGGGACACATAGAATCCCTCGGTCGCCTTGTCCGCGATCTGGAGTTTCAATCGGTTCCCGTTCTTCGTCCATTTGAACCAGAACTTTGGGATCTTTACCAGCTCTCCTGCTTCGCTGTCCGATACCCTCGTCATTCCGCTCCAGGGCATCAGGTTGTCAAAGGGGCTTCCGTAGCTGCTGGCCCCCGCCCGGTACGGTGTCGGGTTTGCGAACCCCGCAGCGTCGTCCGTCCGGCTCCACACGGTCGTGCTCGTACCGTCCCACTCGACGCCGTAAATGCTCGGCAGGCTCACGGTCACACTGCAGGTTTTTGCCGACGGCGCGTTGTAGTTCGCGTCCGCCGCCACATTCACCGTCACCGTTGCACTTCCGTTTTTCACAGGCTTCACCGTGACGATGTTCCCGCTCACGCTCACAGTCACGATGCCGCTCGGGCTGGCGCTGGCCGTGATCGCCCCGGTTCCGGCCCGGGTCACCGTAATGGTTTTGCTTTGCGCCTTGTCCTCCAGGGTCATGGAACCAGGGGATATGGTCAGGCTTCCCGCGGCCTTCTGGATCGTCCATGCCGCATTTTTCGCTCCGGTTCCACCGTCGCTCCACTGGTAGTTTTCCTTCGGCGTGAAGGAGGCGGTGTAGTTCCCCGCGTTCGTCCCGCTCGTGGTTCCACCTATGGTCAGCTTTGCGCTGTCATAGTTTGCCCAGGTCGGGCTTTGTGCGCTCCCTGTATAGGTCACCGTTCCCGACTGGCTCGGAACCGCTGCAATGGTTGCCCTCCCAATGGCCCATTCCGCGGTCTTTTCTCCCGTTCCTCCGTCCTGCCACTGGTAGTTGCTTTTCGGGGTGAATGTCGCAAGGTAGCTCCCCGCGTTCGTCCCTGTGGTCGTCCCTCCCAGTGTCAGCTTGTCCGTATCGTACCCGCTCCACACAGGGCTTTGCGCTCCGCCGGTGTATGTCAGGCTCCCGCTCTGGGTTGGCACTGTTGCCACCGTCGCCCGCCCGATTCTCCATGTGACGGTCTTTGCTTCCGTTCCTCCGCCCGTCCAGGTGTACCCCTCCTTCGGGGTGAAGATCGCCTCATACTCTCCCGCGTCCGTCCCCGCGGTCTGCCCGCTCATGGTCAGGGTCTCCGGGTTATAGCTGTTCCAGCTCGGAGACTGCTGGCTTCCCGTATAGGTCAGGCTCCCGTTCTGGGATGGAACCGCGTCGATGGTGTTTGCGATCTTCGTGATTGCCTCCAGCGCAGAATCCGCCGCATCCTGTGCGGCCTTGGCCTTTTTTGCTGCCTCGTCCATCGCGTCCTGGAGGTTGGCCGCCCCAAGGCCCTGCTTGTCGGTGTAGCCGATTTCCGCCGCTTTGGTTCCGTGGGGATTTCCCGCCTTGATCTGGCTGTGGTCGTATGCCGTTTTGCCCCGGTCTCCGCGATATGCCGTGCTGGAGGTCTCGCCCAGGGCCAGATCGGAGCCGATGGGCACATAGGCCGACCCGCTCCACCGGTATGTGATGTTGGTCACCGCGTCCAGATAGATCTTCCCGCTCTCCGGCGTGATCTGCTCCTGGTACGCGGGGTCGGAGTAGAACGCCCCCTCGTGGTAGTACCCGTCTACCACATCGTCCACATAGCTGGGCAGCTGGGCCGCGGGCACATGGCCGCTCTCGTCCAGCTCCGCAAGGCCGTTGGGCACGCCCGCCGGAAGCTGCTCCATCTGCACCTTTCCGTCCTCGCCCAGCCCGGCCACGCCGCCGGGTTCATTCAACGGAAGCTGGCTCGTGTCCATCTTTCCGCCCTCGCCCAGATCTGCCTTTTTGTCGAACAGGGACTTGTGGGCCATTGTGTCCTGTTCGTGTGCGTCCATGGCCTGCGCGATGGCCTGTCCCATCGTTTCCGCCGTCACCACCGCCGCCGCGTCGATGGTCACCGAAAGCTCGCCCTGATTGGAAAACGCCAGCAGCCCATAGAAGGTGTACACAAAATCCGGCATCGTCTCTTTGCTCGGGATCTCGATGCCGATGTCGTTGTCGGTCTGGAAGAGGGCAATCATCTGCTCCCCCTCTTCATCCAGTGCGGCCCATACACCCAGCTGGTTCAGGGTGTACCCCGCCGCCGACTGTGGCGTTACCTGCATTTTCAGCCTCTGGCCCCCGTCCGCAGGGGTGTTGGAAATGATGCTCACCGCCTGTTTCTCGTTCACAAGTCCGCTCTGCGCCAGCATGGCGGCCTCGTCCACGCGGCCCTGTCCGCCCGCTGCCCGCGTGATGGTCAGTGTTCTTCCCTCTACCCATCTCCGCAGCAATTCGTTTCCGCCGTTCGTGATTACGCCTAACCAGGCCATAAGTTACCCTCCTTGTTCTTGTTCGGTCGTCCCGAAGTCGATTGTCACCGCGCCCACGCACGCCGCCAGCGCCCACGCCAGTGCCGTTCCCTTTGCGTCGTCCGGGCTTGGGTTGACGCGGATGGTCTTGCATCCGTCCACATACTCCGCACCCACATAGGCCGCCATTCCGTATGCCGTTGCCGTTCCGCCCGCGTCGTAGTATTCCACTTCCTCCAGGTGGGCGCTGAACCGTTTGGCCGCTGCCAGCCGCCGCTCGATTTCCCGTAGCGACATAGCCGCGAATTTCTCCTGCTCTTCCACGGTCATGATGTTGACCCGCAGCCGGAAATATCCCGGCTCGCCCCCGTACTGAAACCATTCCTCCAGGGTGGAGCCGGGATAGATCGCGTCCGCCTGTGCCTTGACCGCCGCCACCGTTCCCATCGTCCGCCGGATATTCAGCGCCGTTTTCACGATGCGGCGCTTCTGCTCGATGTCGTAGTCGGTGTCGTACCAGTCGATCTTCCAGTTCACCGCCAGGGCATCCAGCACTTCCTCGCCCACCGTGTCGATTGCCGTATAGATCTGGCTCCCGTCGATGTATTCCATGGTCTGCTTGTGCAGCTCCCACACCGCCAGCGACAGCGCCTTTACCCACGGTTGCTCCCGCAGCACGCGCGGCACGCCGTCCGCGATCTGTGCGTGATACAGGCTCTTAATCATCCTCCATCCCCCCGTAGGTTACCGATGCTCCGGTGCACTTCGGCAGCTTGATCCGTTCCACCGTTTTGTCCTGCGGGGCTGTCAGCGTCACTCGCTTCGCCCCCGCCTCTCGCAGCCGAGCGATCAGCTCCGTTGGATTGATGTCCCGGCCCAGCTTTCTTTGCCAGGTCTGGAAGTCGGCCACCGCCTTGTTGACCTTGTTCTGGATCTCGCTGACGGATTTTTGGTCGCTCTCCGCGATCCAATATGTGAGCGAGATGGAGTATTCCACCTCCTCCGGGGCGAGGCAGTCCACCTTGTCGCACAGCGGTCTCATGGTCTCCGCGCTCATGTACGCTTTCATGCCCTCCAGCTCCGTGGAGTTCGGCAGCCGAAGCCCTTCCTCGTCCTCGATCACGAAATAGATGTCCACCTCGTCCGGGTTCGGGCTGTCCGTTCTCACATCTGCCACATCGCCCCGCCATTCCCGCGCATAATATTCATACGCGTCTCTCGGCCCGGCGCAGCTGTACACGCTGGGGGAGAGGTAGATCCTCCGTGTCAGGCTGTCGTCGTCCTCTGTGTCCAGACCGCCCGTGCTCTCCGTGGTATTGCTCACGCTCCCGATGTACGGGATTGGGTCAACCAGGATCTTGATGCTCCCGGCCAGAAGCCCGCTGCTTCCCGCTCCCGCCTCCTGGGCCTGCACCACCACATCGGCGTAGGTTTCTCCCCTTTGGATCTCCGCGTAGTCCAGCGTGTTGAAATACTTCCCGTCCTCCGTCTTGACCCGTGTTCCGGCGGGCACGGCCACCACGCCCGCCTGGATCTCCGAAAGCGTGAAGCGCACCGTCGCCGTCGCCCTGGTCGGCCCCTTTCGACTGATTCCCACCAGGGCGGCCAGCGCGTCCAGCGCCTCTCCCGTGGAGGTGTTCAGCATCTCCATCCGGCCCTTTGTGTCCGCGTATTGCATCGTCTGATACTCCATGGCCGCGAACGCTTTCATCAGCAGGTTCAGCGGGTCTGCCGCCCCGATCACCGGGTCGCTCCCGGTGATTTCCCGGTAGTTCTTTGCGTAAAGCGCGCGTAGCTGTTCCTCGGTCTCCTGGAGCGTCATGTGCTCGATGAAGTTCAGCTCCGGGCAGTTCGCCAGCTCCGTGATATTAGACAAGTTCGATCACCACCTTTGGGGTCATATTTCCGTCCGGCGCGTTTCCCGCCGTCCAGTCCACCCGGGCCACCTTTGCCCTCGGTTCATACCGTTCTGTTTTTCGCACATATTCTGCCACCATCAACACCTGTGCGTTTTCCTGCGGGCCGTCGATGATGCTCCCGTCGATCCCAAACTCCCGATCCAGCGCCTGCTCTCCCGCCACCGTGCCGTACAGCACCTGCAGGTTTCGCAGCACCTCTTCCGCCACACTGTCGCTGGTCTTTCCCGGTAGGATCTCCACCACCGTTCCCTCTGTGCTCAACATGGCCTTTTCCTCCTCACAGGTATTCCTCGATGGTCAGCGTGACCTTGCACTCGACCATCACGCCCCCATGTATGACCGCCGCCCACTCGTCGCTGATGTCCACGATCTTGAATGGGTAAGGGGAGATGGGAGAATTGCCCACGATGAACCAGTCGGCCACCGCCCGCTCCGCGCAGTCCTGGAAGTGCCGCAGGACGCTTCTCGGGTTCACACCGTCCTGCGCCCGCAGCAGCAGGTCGTAGGAATATTTTTTCAGCTTCGGCGCGATCCACTGGCTCCTTGCCTTGGCCCCGGTGCGGTTGTGGGTCGCCCACTCGCTGCCGGATTGCCCTTTTAGGTTGCTCGGTGTCAGTATCTTCCGGTCGCTCACCGTGAAGGTCTGCCCCATGAAGCTTCCCAGTGCCATTTGCTATCCCCCCTCCGTCACTTCGGCGGCGTGGTGCTCCCGCCGATGCTGTCCGTATGCGTGTGGTTTACCAGGCTGATGCCCTGGATGGTGATGTCCCCGCTCCCCGCGCTCGCGGTGATCTCCGGGGCCGTCAGCTCGATCTTGGTCGGGCTGGTCACAGACACATCCCCCGCCTCCGTCACGGTGATAACCGCACCGTTTGCGGTGATTTTTGCCTCTCCGCCCTCCACCTCGATCTCCATCCCTTCCTTGGCCGACATGGACACCTTTCCGCCCGCGGCCACGCTCAACGCGCCGCCGGTCTCGATGCTGGCGAACCCGCCTGCCTCGATGCTCACCGATGTCCCCGCGATGATTCCCACGCCCGCGTTCGCGTTCATGCTGACGCTGGCCCCGGCGCTGGTGATCTGGATCTGCCCGCCGCCCACCAGGCTGATGGGGCCTTTTGCCTCGTCGTAGATCTCGCCGTTGCAGTTTCTTCCCGTGCGCGTGTCCACATACTGCGTAAAAACGCCCGTGTTCTCGTCGTATCGGTCGTATGCCTTTCCCTTCTGGCTTGCGTATTCCTTTCGGTACAGCCCCTTGTACCCCTCCGCCGGTTTGTTTGTCTGGTTCCATACCGTCCCCGTGGTGGTGGCCGCCGCAAGCCCGCTGCTGGTGTGGGCCACGCTCACCACCTGGCCCACCACCGGCATCTTGTATTCGCCGTTGCTCATGGCGTTTATTTTCCGCGTCACACTCTGGCCCCGGTCGAAGTAGGTCACCTCATAGGTTCCCGCCTCATAGTCGATGGAGCTTACCCGCCCGGTTCTGTTTTCTCCTGCCATGGCTCCGCCTCCTATCCGCCCGTCCCGCAGTAACTCGCGGGCACCCAGCCGGTCACATTCTGGCCCACCGGCAGCTTCCCGCAGCGGGCCGCGGTGTTGGTCATGCGGTATCGTCCCCTGATCAGGATGCCGTCGTAGAAGTAGTAGGTTCCGCTCTTGTAGCAGGCCGGGCTTTCCGATGTGCTCGCCACATAGAACGGCGCGTTCGTCAGCGTCACCGCCGCCCCCGCCACCGCGCCCGCCGCCGAGCTGGCGGCATTGGCCGCCGGGCTGGTCGTTTCGTATGTGCTGGAGTAGTTTTCTCCGCTGTCCTCCTCCTGCTCATGGTATTCGATCTGCCCGCCTACCTCCCAGTACCGGAACGCGGTGCCCACTCCGCTGCACTCAAAGTCAGATGTGATCCCGCCGTCCGATACCTTGTGCGTCACCTTGTCCACAAAGTATTTCCCGTCCAGGTTCCCGTACCCGCTGATCTCAATGCAGTTCCCGGCACTCACCAGCCACTCGCCGTCCACCCCGAACCGCAACTTCACCGTTCCATGGTTTGCCGCGTTCAGCTCCGCGCACAGCTGCACACTGGCATCATATACGCTGGTCGCCCGGCGGTTCACGCTCTTGGTGTGTGTCCCGCCGCCTACGCTACATACGATGTCGATGTCCTTGTCCGCGTCCGTGTAGTTGAAGTAGCCGCCCGTGTATGTCCCGGATAGGGTGGTGGAGTACCCGAAGCTCCCCGGCCTGATGTCCTCCCGCCGGAAGGTCTTTACCGCCGGTTTCTCCTTGTACTTCTCACGGTCGTACACCCACAGCCGCCTGGCGTAGACTTTCAGGATCAGCCCGTAATTTTTGCACAGGGTGTTGTAGTAGCTGCTGTCGGTTCCGTCCTGCTCGTCGCACTCGATGTCGTAGTCGTCCGCGTCGTAGGAGAAGCCCAGCCCGTACCGTGCGGCGATGGTCTCGCCGATTCGCTTGATGCTGGTGTTTTTCCAGATCACCTCCCGCTCCAGCTCCGAAAAGTTGCTGTCGCTGGGCTTGCTCACCCCGCCCATCTGCAAGGTGGTCGGCGCGTCCGAAAAGCTCACATCGTCCAGTACGAAAAGCCCGCACTCGATGCACCGGCTGTCCCCCGGCTGTTCCCAGTTGAACCCCCGGATGCGTGCCCGCAGGGTCGCCCCCTTTTCCGGCATCCGCCCCTGCAGCCACTCGCTGTCCTGCGCGTTCAGCGTGATGTCGATGCTGTCGCTGTTGTCCGCGGCGTTATCGGTATAGGTCAGGCTTTCCACCAGGGACGCGATTTCTTCCCCCGGGATAGCGTCTGCCGCGGCGCTCACGCTCCCCGTGCCCTCGCTTCCCGTGCCCTGGGCGTTCTCCGCGCTTTGCTGCTCCTGCCCCTGGCCGCCTCCGCCGGAAAGCCCGATGGCCTCCGCGTCCACCCAGCCGGTCACATTCTGGCCCACCGGCGTTTTCCCCACTCTCGACGGCGTGTTGGTGATCCGGTATCTCCCTTTGATCAAGATCCCGTCGTACAGGTAGTAGGTTCCCGTCTTGGTCGCGGCCTTGCTCGTGGCTGTGCTGGACACATAGAGCGGCACGGCGTTCAGCGTGATGGTGGCTCCCGCCGTCGCGCCGGAGCTGGCGGCTCCTTCCGCCGCCCCGCCGGTCTCCGTCCTGGCAGCGGCTCCCCCTGCCTGGCCCGCCGCCGAGCTTTCTTCTCCCGCCTCCGCGTCCGCCTTGACCGCCGCGGAGTATGCGGTCTTTTTGTATTCCACTGACATGGATATTTTTCTGGTTTCAATCATAGCTCGCCTCGTATTTCCATGGCGGCAGTTGTCCGTCCCGCTCCTCCGGCAGCGCCGGGGTGTTGAGCGTCACCCCGGCGCTGAAAACAAAGGTCTCGATGTGTTCCCGGTTGGCCTCCATCAGGAGGTCTGCGTGGTACTCGCTTCCATATACCGCCTTTGCGATTGCGTCCCATGTATCGCCGCTCTTTGTGGTGTACATTGTTCTCCTCCTCAATAGGCTGTTCTGGCCTGCTTTCGCTGCATCTGGATGTACCACGCCTCGAACTGCGCTTTCGCCTCGGCCAGTGCCTCGTCGATCACACTCCGGTCTGCGTTCCCCTGAACGACAATGGTGGGCGCGAATGTGATTCCACCACCGCCGGTTCCGCCGCTCCTCGCCGGAATGTCCGACAGCTCCACAGGCCGCACGCCCAGCATCCGCCCGGCCATGGCCCATGTTCGGATATTGTCTTGCCGCACCGCCCTCTGGAAGCTGATCACCGCCTCCGTCCCGGCCTCGCCTGCGATGCTCGCTCCGTTCGTGAATCCGCCCTTTGCCAACATGGGGATCTCCGGGATATTGATGGAGAATTTCTTTCCTCCGATCAGCGGCACCCAGTCCGGTATGTCCAGCCCCAAGCCGTTGATACCCGAGATAGCCTTGTTTATCAGTGCGATTACCGCGTTTATCGGGGTTTTGAACAGTGCGCCCAGCGTGTCGAAGATGCCCGTGAAGATAGATCGCACGCCCTCCCAGGCCTGCTTCCAGTTTCCAGTGAACACGCCGGTGATGAAGGTGATGATACCCTCGAACACCGTCTTTACGCCCGCTATTGCCGTGCTGATTCCCTCCCAGAAAACCGAGATGGCGGCCAGCACCGCCGGAACGACTACCTGTCCGATGTTCAGCAGCGCGGTCGCCAAGGTCTGAATGATGGGCATAGCCAGCGTAATGGCCTGCCCTATGATCTGCGCCACTGTCATAACCGCAGACCCCACGCTGGAGATGATGCTGGAGATGTATGGGGCCGCCGCCGTAATGGTTTGCAAGATAATGGGCACCACCGTCTGGGTGATGAAGTTGAACAGGTCTTGGATGATCGGCTTCACCGTTGTGGTGGAAAAGCTCACCAGCTGCCCCACCACAGTCATGATGGATTGCAGAACGCCCACTACTCCGTCAAATGCCCCGGCTCCAAGGCTGTTCCCGGCAAAGATGCCATTCTGCCCGAACAGCATTTCCCGGAACCCGGACAGTGCCGTTGCCACTCCGCCGTCAACAAATAGCCCGCTGATGAATTTTCCTACATTTGACAGTGCACCTGTGAACTTGTCAAAGACGGCCAGCCCCTGCTCGCCGAACACATTTCCGACGATGGTTCTGATGCCCTCCAGGTTATCTCCCAGCAGGCTCACCACGGCGATGATCGAGGAGATCACGCCTACCACCGGCAGCGCCCCGGCCAGCAGGCTCCCAAATCCGCCCGCCAGCGGCCCCCAGATGCTGCCCAGCAGCCCGGCCCCGGCTCCAACCGCTTTTCCTGCGCCAGAGCTTGCGATGCCGCCGATGAACCCGCTCGCTTTCCCCAGCATCCCTCCGATGGACTGCTGGAGTACGCTTCCCTGGATAATGCCTGCCGCGCCCAGGCCCGCCGCCTTGGTGCGCAGGCCCAGCGTCGCGGCGTTTAGGAATCCTCCGGCTTTTCCGCCGATGTTCCCCAAAAATCTGCTGATCGCGCCTCCTGCCTTTGTGCTCCCGACGGCAGACCCGAAGTTACCCATGGCCGCTCCGATGCCCGAGAGCCATCCGCCCGTCTTGGTTCCAGCTGCGGCGTTTGCCAACACGCTCCCCGCGCTCTGGTATCCCGACAGCATCCCCGGCGTTCCCTCCGCCGCCTGGAGCAGCCCCGTTGTTCCGGCCAATCCGTTTCCAGACAGCAGGCTTGATACTGTGGCTCCCAGCGTAGTCAGCAGCCCGTTTCCAGAGGCCGCTCCGCCAAAGGCAGATGCAAAGCCCGCGCCCGCCGTGCCCGCTTTCTTCCCGCCGGTAAACAGGCTCTTGATTCCGCCCAGCAGCCCGCCGCTTTTCCCTCCGCCCGGGCCGCCTCCTCCGGTTCCTCCTCCGAGCAGTAGGCTGCCCGCTCCGGACAGCAGGCCTTCCGCTGCGGGTGCAAACTTCATACCCACGAAAGCTGCTGCAAGCCCTCCGATGATCTTTGCCACCTGGTCTCCGTTGTTCAGCAGGTAGTCAAGCCCCTTCTGGATATAGGGCAGCGACGCGTCCATAGCCTCTCCCAGCTTCTGAACGCCCCGGCTCGCCAGCTCTCCCAGCGTGTTTGCCAGCTGTGTCAGCTCCGGCATATTGGCCCGGATTCCTTTCAGGAAGTCGATCATGGAAAGCCCGAACTCCTTGTATGCTGGCAGGAACGCGGTTCCAATGTCGTCCATCAGGGCCAGCCTCGTGTTCCCCAGCATCGTATTGATGGCCTCCGGGGTTGTTGCCTTGATGATGAACTCCTTCTCCATGCTCCCCGTCCACAGGTTCGGGTCGGAGATTTCCTGGAGCATACCGGTCAGCAGGCTTAGGTTCTGCGTGATCTTCGCGCCGCCCTCAATGGCCCATTGTCCAAACAGGGCGTTCAGCGTGGACAGCTTTTCTTCCCCCGGCAGGCTGTTGATCGCCTCGAACACTTTCAGCAGCGTCCCAGTTCCGTCCGTCTGCATAGCCGCTGCAAGCTCGGTCGCCGTGAATCCAAGGCGCTCCATCGCCTTTTGCTGGTTTGCCGTCGCCATGCTGCCCTTTGTGATGTTGGTGTAGATCCGCTTTATGCTGGTTCCGGCCACATCCGCGCTCACGCCCATGGCCTGCATACTGGCCGCGATGGCCGCCGTGGCTTTTACATCCACGCCCGCGATTTGGCCCATGGATGCCGCTTCGTTCACACTCGCCGCGATTTCGGCCGCCGTGGTCGCGTAGTTGTTTCCCAGGTAGTTGATCACATCCGCCACTTCCATGATCTGGTCGTGGTTCATGTTGAACGCCT
>UMIB01001525.1_pt1 | contig 17970 bp, 10 predicted proteins | sample 1965641 | NCBI WGS metagenome assembly UMIB01 (sample SAMEA4836110, study PRJEB28245) | human gut metagenome | biome: gut microbiome; material: fecal sample | place: Denmark | collected 2008
TAAAGGTTTGTTTATAGAGGCATACGGTTTCGTATCTGTTGAGGAGTTCAGTTTTGGGGTCTTCTTCACACTTGGTTGTGGAAATACTTGCTTTTACTGTTTTTGTATTTGGCTGTTCGGGTGACTTGGCTGGTTTAGGTTTTATGGGCAAGTCGTACAGCATGGAGCAGGCTTTTCGTATATCGAGTTTCCAGTATAGGATTCCTGTGAGAATGACTCCAAATATGGCTGCTATAAAGTTTATTCTTCCTGCCATCAAATATCCGTTTATGCTCATGACGCACCTCCTTTCCATTTGCAGGAGGCGAGCATCTGCTGTGCGCCTTTTAATACCTGCTCCAGCTCCTGTATCTCTTCCATGAGGACTTGACCTGCTCCTGTTTTCATATTCTCTGTCTGCTGACTGATTTCCTTCAGCAGCTCCTCCATTTCTTGCGGCGGCACACCGTCTTCTTGCAGATATCCTGCATATTCCAGTGTTTTGGTCACAATCTCACGATACAGGCGCAATGTCACCAGATCCCTGTCCGGTGCTTCATCATTCCATTCCTTCAGCCGCCGCAGATTATTCCAGTACTCCCCATACATCCCCTGGTCTGTTCCACTGATCTGGGCAGGAACTATGCGTTGATAGAAATTACCGATTTCCACATAAGTGCTTGCCCTTTTCCACTCCTGTTCTTTCTCAGGATTGCCTGCAAAACCTGCCTTTGCGCTCTCAAACCATGCAACTGCGCCAGCCTGTCTCTTCTCTTCATGCTCATAATAATACCAGTAACTGCTGCCAATCCGGTAACACAGTCCTGCATATCCGTCCGGGTTCTGCATTTTATACCGTTCCAGATATTTATCAACACTGATAGACAACTGCAAAAGTACTTTTTCCTCCTGCTCGTCCAGCACACCATCCTGTGTAAATAATGTCAACAGCTGGTCATACGCCTCTTCGCCTGCACAATCTGTCTGAATCGCCTTTTGATAAAAAGCAATACTGTCCTGCTTATTGGGACTTCGCCTGCCAGCCTCCAGATTATAGGCATACTCATCCCTCTGCATATGGTCTGCCGCTGCATAACTGACTCCTGATGCGCCCAAAAGCATGACTGTCATTCCTCCTGCTGCCAGTAAAATCCGCAGATTACGGCGATATCTGCGGATACTGTCCAGATCCAGATCCCGGTAATGCTCCAGTGCATATCTGACCTCCTGCACTGACTGATACCGACTCTTCGGGTCCTTGGAGGTACACTTTGCAATGATTCCCTCCAGTCCTGTGGAAAGCCTTGGATTCCAGTGTGTGATCGGGTACATCTCGTAGGGTGGCTCGGATGGATTATGCCCAGTCACCAGGCGATACATCGTCGCCCCCAGTGAATAGATATCCGTTCTCTCATCCGTCTGTCCCATTCCACCAAACTGCTCCGGCGCCGCATACCCCTGTGTGCCAAGGCAAGTCGTATCTTCAACATGTCTCTCTTTAAATTCTCTGGCAGTGCCAAAATCAATCAAAACCACACTGCCATCTGATCGGAGCATAATATTAGAAGGCTTCATATCCCTGTAAATAATAGCCGGCTTTCTTGTGTGCAGATACTGTAATACGTCACATAGCTGAATTGCCCAGTCCACCACCTTTTCCTGTGGCTGCACACCCTCTTCCTGCATGATATTTTCCAGAGTAATTCCTTCTATATAATCCATGACAATCAGATAATTGTCCTGCTGGTCTATAATATCAACAATACTCGGCAGTCCCTTATGCTTTAACTTCTTCAAAAGGTTAATCTCTACCATAAGACTTTGCTTTACCAGCTCACGATTGCTGATGCCATTCTTGCGCACTTCCTTCACTGCCCATGGTTTGTTGGCTTTTTCATTGATAGCCAGATAGACCGTGCTCATGCCGCCTCTTCCGATTTCGTTCAGTATCTTGTATTTTCCGTCTATGAGGTCTCCTACTTTAAGCATACCGCCCTCTCTTTCTTCTGCGATAATATAAACCTGCTGCCACGCCAGACACTCCAACTCCTGCTGCCGCAATACCACATGCTGTTACGATATTTTTTCGTGATTTAACCAGACGAATCCACGGATTAGTCGTAATTACAAAATCCGCACTTCCTGATTCCATGCTTTCTGCAAGCAGCTCATTTCCTGCTGCATCCACCGCACGGTACAGAAATCTCTGGCCTCCGCCATATTCTGCGATTTCCAGCATCAGGGGGTTCTCTGCTGCCGCAAGCTCCATATAATCCCAGCTGTTGATTTCCTCACCTTTGTCATTGTGCAGGGACAGTCTGGCTTCTGTAAGCTTCCCGTTATCTGAGAACATGACATTCACTTTCTTCTGCGATGCATCATAGATTCCACCTGCCTTGATTCCATCCATGACAATCTGTGGCGGGGTATTATCTATGATAAAATGCAGACCGGCGTCTTTATCTTTAAGTGTGCTGCTCACCTCATTGCCAGCCGCATCCTTGGAATATAAGGCAACCTGATATGTACCTTCTTTGTCAAAGTTCTCCCCAAAAAGTGTATAGGTATATACATATCCCAGCTTCTCATTCCCCTGACGCTCCATGTTGTAAAGTACCACATCCTCTGTCATTGGATGATATACATCTGACATCACAGTTGGAATCAGTACGCCATTTCTGGATACATACACTGCAAACTGCTCTACTTCATCTACATTCATCTCAATCATCTGCAAATCTTTCATTACCTGTGACTGATAATATGTTCCTTCCGTAGCTTGCCTTGCAAGACTCATATCATATACAGAACCATTACGGTTCAGCGAGAAACGATACGTAAGCTCTGCTTCATTTCCCGCCATGTCCAGACTGTTTACATGTAAATAATAAACCTGATCCGGCTTCTCATTTACATTGTAAAGTATATAGGAATATCCTCCATTGACCTGCTGCACCTGCGACGGTATTTCTATCTGCTCTCCCTTTCCATTTACCAGACTGATTCTGGTCTCTTCTGCATTAAAATGTTCTTCCAGCACTGTTACAACAGGCTGCACCTCTCCTGCATTGGCACTATCATTTATGACTCCCGTTATTTCTATAACAGGTGCTATTGAATCTATATAGAATTCCTGCTGTTCCAATTGTTCCGCTTCATTACCTGCCATATCCGTATATTGGCAATTCCATTGATAATACGCATTCTCCTGAAAACAGATCCTGAGTCTGTGCGTATCTCCTTCGTGACTCCACCCAAGCATCTGATATGGCTGTGCCGTTTCTATATGAAAAGTATCCGGAGTAAAATTATGCTCCTGTATCGTAACTACCGCAGTCCTTGCTTCCCTGTAATAATTGTCACGGTGTGGCTGTGCCCCATCATATTCTATCTCAATCACTGGCTTGGTCTGATCCATACAAAACGGCTCTGCGCTGACCGGTTCTGCCTCATTGTCCGCCAAGTCCTTGCATGTGACTGTCAGTGTATATTCCCCATCCTCTGTAAAAAGCATGGTTGCCTGATGTCTGTCGCCCTCACTGCTCCACCCGGAAACCGGTATATGATAAAGCTCTCCATCTCTGGTCACTTCCCATTCCACCAGACTGGCATCAAAATTCTTCTCCGTTACGGTTATGGCAGCCATCCTGTCTGTTGTGAAGAATCTGTCTCCTACAGGTTCTTCCTGGTCAAAGGTTATCTCTATTTCGGGAGCTGTGACATCAATCTTCATAATCTGTGTCGATGTCGTCTTATTGCCCGCCCTGTCCAGTGCTGTCACTTCTATACTGGCTTCATTTCCCTCGAACTTGGCAGCATCAATCAGCTCTTCCGCTGAAAAAGACGCTGATTGCCGCAGCTCGTCTTCGCTGATACCTGTCTTGGAAGTATGATACAGTTCCTTATACTCCTGCACCTGACCTGACGTAATCTGATAACTGACTGATTCCAAAGCGGCGTAATTATCGTCATCCGGCTTGTCCTGTACTGCGATATGAACAGTTATGTCTTCCTTGTAAAAGCCATTGTCATTTGCTCCGGCAGGCTCTGTAATAAGCTGCTGGTAATTCTGTCCTGATGGCGTCTGGTCATCTACTACGATTCCATTGGTCCACCCCGCCGTCTCATTGCCTGCCACGTCTTTTGCCACCACATACAGAAAGCATCTGGTAGACGGCTCAATTCTGAAGCTGCTGCCAACCTGCCCTGCACCCTCTGTCCACTCTCCATACTTTTTCGCCCGTATGATCTGTATATAATCAATTCCACTCAGTGCATCCTGTGCTGTTACCTCACCCTGTAACGCAGTCTGACTAAACGTATCATATACAATTCTATCCAGCTCACCTGTCGGGAACTCTTTTCCCTCCAGCCAGACCTGCAGCTGTTCAGGTGGTGTCGTATCAATATAAAAGGCATGCTCGTAGACATCGCTCCGATTCCCCGCCGCATCCTCAATCCAGTAGCTGAACTGGTATATATCATCCGGCTTCTGTGCAAAATCAATCCTCAGCACCTGCAGCTGCTTCTGATAACTTTCATGGGAATAGGGTGTTTTATCCTTACAATACTCCAGATATTCTTCTGTTGTCCCAAAGCCGACTGTGACAGTTTTATCTTCCTGACCGGATGAAGAAATTAGTCTTGTATGAATGGTAATGGGTGCCCCATACTCTTCCTTTTGCACACATCCCTGTAAATAAGTCTTACAGTCTATTACAATGCTTGCTGGTAATGATCTGGCATGATACCACTCTTCTCCCTGATCATTGGTAATGATAGGCTCCATGGCTTCCGGCAGAGTCTGCTGTAAACGGATTTGTCTGCTGGCTATCTCCGATTCCAGTCCACACATGGATATTATCTTAAAGTAATATGTGCCATTTCGGTTCACAGCCTCTTCTTCCTGACTGTATGCACCTACTCCAAAGCCTGCCTCATCCATCTCCTGCCATTGCTTCTCTGCATATGGCTTCTGTCCTTTCTGTATCGCTTCCTGAACCTGATGAACGGGAACATACTGATAATACAGCTTATAAATTGCAGGATTATCCTGACGCTGCTGCATCTTATAATGCAGTGCCAGATTCGTCCAGTCCTCTACTCCCTGCTGTGGATTCTCCTTACTGTTCTTAGTCACCTGAAGGTCAAGCTTTGGAATCCTATTATCCACCACCAGCTGTATATACTGCTTATGCTGGTTGGCAAGATGATACTCTTCGCTGATGTTGCCGGCGGCATCCACTGCCCGCAGCCCGATTCCCTGATAGGTACCATTTTTTAGCGTCAGCCTGCATTCCTGCACCTTTGTATCGGTGTTGTCTTTTGCCAAAGGAAAAGCATGCCACGTCCGTCCCGCATCTGTGGTATATTCTACAAGCGCAATGCCACTCATCGTATCTTCATATGCTGCCTTAATCTCATAATATTCACCCATATACCATATATTATCCGTAGAAGTCTCCTGATAACGCCTCCTGCCATTATCCTCTACTGCAATCAACTGTGGCTTCTTCTGGTCGATTCCCATGGAAAAGGAAGGCATCACACCAGCGTCTTTTGTCGATGCATTCCTGTCCTTATGTGTCATCCACAAAACATGCTCTGTCACCGGTTGGTCTGCCGTATACAGGATTTTCTCTTTTTTGCTGACTACATTACCACTGCTCTGCTCCTGACAGTGCAATGTATCATAGTATTTTGCACCAGCATCTGTAAGTGATATGGTCACTGGTGCCTTTAACCAGGAATTGTGCTGCTTTAAATACTCCTGCCACTGTGTCAGTGTATAGACCTGTTCCCTGCCATCCCCGCTGTAATGAATACTATAATCCTCTTCTCTGATGCTGCTGTTCTTTACCTGGATCTGAACTGCACCACTCTCCACATCATAGGTTGGACTTTTCACTGCCCTGATTTCAACAGAAGTCCCGCCCACGCCGGTTATCGTGTAGGGAATCCCGGATGTGTTGTCTTCTTTCTGCAATGGCTTTTTCTCCACAGATGCAACTGCCGGATCAGAAGTGCGAAGCTCATATTGTATCTGTGACAGTTCTTCCCCATCCATGACCTGTGTATCCTTTAGTATCCCCTTATGCATCAGGATAAAAGGCATCTGATAATCCTGATTCCATGCCTTGCGATATTCCAGTTCCACGCTGGGATGTTCCGGCTTGATATAAGCATTTGCTGCCTGCAGCGTCAATTGACAGCTCTGCTTTGGCAGCAGTTCATAGGGACAGTCTGTTCCGTTATACAGCACTGCCATTTCCAGACGATACTGCTCACCCTTATGCAGTTTGGTGAAATAGCGCCAGCCTATTGGCAATACCGCATGATACGTCTTCTCTCCAGTCTCCTTGTTCCAGCCAAAAGGCAGTGTGTACTCTTTGACTGTAACGCTGCCCTCATGAATGATACGGTACTGCAATTTCAGCTTATCATCCTTCTGTAGCAAATCCTCATAGGAAGCACCATCTTCCTGACGAATCTGTGCATGTAGTGCAAGCTCTCCATGAATCGGTATCGTCTTACTGGTCTGCCACTCCCGCTCCTCATCCAGTCTGAGCGTAATATCAGGTGTCACCTGGGCAATTACGACAGGAATAGCTACTTCCTGTGACTCTGTGAACCATTCACTCCCACCATATCTGACTCTTATCACTGCCGGAGCATCCTCTTTCGCTATACCGATGGCACGTATCTGTGTATCTGTTAATCGTAGTTTATCAGACGCATCATTCATGACTTCCAAATGCTCAGTATAAAGCACATTCTCTATCTGTAAATGGCTGGCAACATATTCAGCTACATCCAATGTATCACCATATCGCAGTGTAAGCTTCTCCCGAACATCCTGTAGCTCCTGGGAAAGCTTCTCTACCTCGACTTGAAATTGCTGCTTTATTTCACGCTCCTGCCATTCTTCTGTTTCCTCATCCCATATACATCCATACATAACAGTTGTTATTGAATATTTTCCTGGACTGCTTACATGAAAAGGAAATTTCTGTTCTACATTTCCATCTTCTGTAAAAATATAACGCTCTGTCTGTGCTTCATCCTGACCGTCTACCCAAATCTCCACCTGTAATTCCTGATTGTCATTGACTTCTTCCCTGTAAAAGCCTTCCAGAAAAATCTGATACTGTGCTTGATATGTTATGCTATTTTGTTCTGATTGATATTTCTGGTCTGTCAGAGTCAGTGTAATTCTCTCATCCCCACCAAGTACATAGCATGGCGGTTCTGGTCGCGCTGGTTCCTCCTTGGAGTCATCTTCATCCGAACCTTTCTCATCTGAGTCTTCTCCATCTGAGTCTCCTGCATCCAAATCTCCTTTATCCGAGTCATCTTTCGTTGAATCATTCTCAGTTGAATCATTCTCAGTCGAATCATCTGCTCCTGAGTCATTTGTATCGAAGTCGTTTTTCTCAAACTCATTTTCATCTGTAATGTCTTCTTTTAAATCATCTCCATCTGAATCGTCCTTTGTAGAATCTCCTTGATCTGAGTCATCTTCCTGCAAACCGTCCTCACCTGAAATCTCCTGATCCAATCGGTTCGATTCATCTAAATAATGTGGAAGATTCCCCTCTTCCACCGCTGTTACCTTCATCGGTATACATCCTGCCAAAAGTGTGGCTGCCGTCAGTATACACATAATTCTTCGTATTGTTTCTTTTTGTTCTCTTTTCATTCCTCATAATCCTATACTTTTTCTTGATCGCCGCGAGATCTGACTGTGCTAACCAAAATATTCTATTTTTTCAGGAATTACAATAGCTTTTACGAAGTGTTTATGTTTTAATGAAGGTTATTTTATATGTTTCATAGTTATCAGGGAATTTAATATATGTTCGTAAATAACAGACACCAAAAAGGGATACCGCATCTGTCATCTGCAGTATCCCTCTACTCGAACTGTTCTATTAATGATATCATGTTATCTTGTGTAACCTACCTTAAAGCTTGTATAGTACTCTTCTAACAGTTCCTTTAATGTCATCAATGCCTTCATAATGTTTACCTCCTTTAGTGGTTAGATGTTATTTCCTTTTGTTGATTTTAATATAGCATATTGTTTTTGCTATGTGAAATATATATAATAAATGTATAACTATACCTTATAGGTATTGTAGATGAAAAAGACATAGAAAGGGAAGATACTATGGAACTCAGACATATTCGCTATTTTCTGGCTGTTGCTTCAGAAATGAATTTCACCAGAGCAGCCCAGAAGCTGTGTATTGCCCAGCCACCTCTAAGCCGTCAGATTCAGGAGCTGGAAGAGGAACTGGGGGTAAAGCTTTTTGAGCGCCGTCCCCATGCCCTGCGTCTGACAGAAGAGGGCATGATTTTCAAGGAATATGCAACGCAGGTCATTAACCTGGTGAACAAATCCACAGAGGATATCAGAGAACGCAATCACGGTCTACAGGGTACTCTCTACCTCGCTTCGGTAGAAGGACATGCACCACGTCTGTATGCCCAATGGATTGCGACTTTTCACAAGAAGAATCCCCATGTCCAGTACAGTCTGTGGAATGGGAATTCGGATGATGTCGTGCATCGTGTCATGAATGGGCTGTGTGATCTGGCTATTATTATAGAACCACACAACGCAGAAGGTGTAGAATCTCTTCCTGTCTATCAGGAGCCATGGGTTGCCATGATTCCCGCATCGAATCCCCTGAGTCAGAATCCATCACCTACCATTCGTGCCTGTGAATTACTGCCCTACGAGCTGTTTATTCCCTCCAGAACTTCCCGACTTGAAGAGATCAGCAAATGGTTTGGTCCGGATGCCAAGCCCATTGTCCGTGGACGTATCGCCCATCTGCTCAGTGCCTATGAACTGACCAGACTTGGTGTTGGAATTACGATTTATCCTGCATCGGCAGGGGATATTGCCAATCTGACTGACGTCTGCATCAAAGAAATCGTAGAACCCTCCAATACTGCCTCCTATATCCTCATCTGGAATAAGTACCGCCAGCTTTCTCACGTAGCAGAAGAGTTTCTCAACTTCATTAAAGAGCAGTAACTATTCAACCCACATTTCCAAAATCGCGTCTACGATGCTTTACTTTTGTTCATGTAGTTACATTTGCATGGCTTTGAATAGTTACAAAAAACATCGAACCTGCTTAATGGTTCGATGTCTTGTATATTGTACTCTGTATTTTGCTGACTGATATGTAACCATCCATAAGGGCACTGATATCTGTACCCGCTGGCGCTTCAGTAATGGGAATGCCTGCAAGAGTCAGGCGTCTGCAATCCTCTGATATCTCTTCTGCATCATAGTGATCCAGAAAATACTGCGTTTTGGCAGGAACTGCATCCCACTGAATACCTTTATAATCTTCCAGGCTACAGCCTGGGAAATTCACATTCCATATCTCATGGGATGTAATGTCTTTAGTCAGAAGTTCTCTGGTCACCTCGCTCCAGTGCGCCTGCGTCACTGCATAATCTTCTTCCATATCCACGGAAAAGGCAATGGCTCTGATGCCTTTGCTGATTGCTTCCCAGGTAGCGCCTACTGTTCCTGAATAAGCGATCTCATATCCTACATTATATCCCTTATTAATACCGGAAAAGACAATATCCGGTAATTGGTCTTTCATCAGATATTCCACTGCAACCTTCACACAGTCAGCCGGTGTACCACTCAGACTGTAGGCTTCCACACCTTCTACAGGGAAGTCCTTACGTTTCCGAAGCTGTAATTCTCCCCTGACCGTGATTCTCTGTGACATGGCGCTGCACTGTGCATCCGGTGCAACAACCCATACCTCACCGAATTCTTTCGCCAGGGCAGCCAGTCTGATAATCCCTGCTGCCTCAATACCATCATCATTTACTACCAAAATCCTCATACTGATTCCTATGCCTTTCCGCTGTTATACCTCATAGAAATTCTGAGGCTCTGGTTTCTGCGGTTCTTGTGCCTTTTGCTCCGGCTCTGCCTTCGTCTCTTCTTCCTTCTCTATTGCCTTTGGATGTACAGACTCTGTTCTGATCTGAATAAGAGGACCGCCGGTTCCGTTGATATAATCACCTGTAATCGTTACTTCTCCAATGTTGTCATCCTTAGGAATCTCATACATAATATCCAGCATGAATTCTTCTATAATGGCACGAAGCGCTCTGGCTCCGGTGTCTCTCTCCATTGCTTTCTCGGCAATAGCTTCCAGTGCACTGTCTTCAAAGTTAAGCTTCACCTCATCCAGAGCCAACAGCTTCTGATACTGCTTTAAAATAGCATTCTTAGGCTCTTTTAAAATCTTGATATAGCTTTCCTTAGTCAGGCTGTCCATTGGACAAATAATTGGCAGACGGCCAACAAATTCAGGAATCATACCAAACTTCTTAATATCCTCTACCGTAACTTTCTTCAAAATATCCTTCTCTTCGTCCATGCTGTCTTTTAACTGGGCATTGAAACCGATCGAGGTCTGTTTGCTCAGTCTCTGCTTGATGATCTCTTCCAGATCCGGGAAAGCACCACCACAGATAAAAAGAATATTTCTGGTATTAATAGTCGTCAAAGGCACCATGGCATTCTTACTGTTCGCACCTACGGGTACTTCCACGTCCGCACCCTCCAGAAGCTTGAGCATACCCTGCTGTACGGATTCACCACTGACATCTCTTGAAGTTGTATTCTTCTTCTTGGCAATCTTATCAATCTCATCAATAAATACAATGCCCCGCTCTGCACGGTCTACATCGTTATCAGCAGCAGCCAGCAGCTTGGAGATTACAGATTCGATATCATCACCAATATAGCCTGCCTCTGTCAAAGAAGTAGCATCTGCAATGGCAAGAGGTACATCCAGTAATCTGGCAAGTGTCTTTACCAGATAAGTCTTACCACAACCGGTAGGACCCAGGAGCAAAATATTGGATTTCTCGATTTCGATATCATCCATTGTTCCGGTTGCAACTCTCTTGTAGTGATTGTATACAGCAACAGAGATTACCTTCTTGGCATAATCCTGCCCTACCACATAGTCATCCAGCTGCGCCTTGATACGATGTGGTGCAGGCAGATTCTTTACATCAAAAGCTGCATCTGCATTTTCCTTATGTTTTTTTCTCTTTAACTTCTGACGGTTTGGAATGCCACCATCGCCCTGCAAATCTGCAATATTTACAAAGCTGATATTCGGGAAGCGCTTGCTTTCCTTCTTATCATTATTCATATTACTGGTACTGTTCAAGAGTCCCTGATAATCGAACTGACTGACTGTATCCATTGTCTTGTGCATACAGTCTGAACATACGGAGATATGATTAGGCAGCTTGAACATTCTGCCTGCCTTACTCTCCGGTCTTCTACAGATAAAGCACACATCTTCATATTCTGTGTCCTTATCGTAGTCTTCCTCTGTTGTTTTCTCATCCTTTGTCTTTTCTTCGGATGTTTCATCAGACGATTCTTTGGAAGTTTCGTCCTCTTCTGATATATCTAAAATATCCAAATCATCTTTTCTATCCTGATCTGACATATATGTTACCATGCCTTTCTATTGATTTTTTGCACCCAGTGTAACACTGAATGTCTTTTCCTCATAATTGCCCGTACTCTGGCGCATTACGGTTACATCTACTGCAGAGCCTGCTGCATAATATTCCAGCACTCCCTGTAGCTGAGACATGGTAGTGATTGTCTCCCCTTCAAAGGCAACAATAATATCGCCTTTTAGAATTCCCGCACTCTCAGCAGCTGAATTCTCCAATACCTGCGCTACATAGACACCCTTAGGCATATCGTAAGTAGCTGATACGTCGCTGGTCACATCCGTTCCAGAGATTCCAAGGAAGGAACGTTCGTTATCCGATACCTTTCTCTTCGTCTCATGCTGCATCAGTTCTTCAATTACAGGTTTTGCTGTGGTTATGGGAATTGCATAACCCATACCCTCTATCACATAATTTGCTATTTTATTCGAATTAATACCAATGACCTCTCCCTTGACATTCAGAAGCGCACCACCTGAATTACCCGGATTAATCGCTGCATCAGTCTGAATTAAATAACTGGTGTTATCATCTATTACTACTTCTCTGTTCAATGCACTGATGACACCTGTAGTAACAGATTGTCCATATCCAAGGGAATTACCAATGGCAATCGCCGGTTCTCCTACCTGTAAGGCATCAGAATCGCCCAATGTTGCAATCGCGATCTGTCCTCTGGTGCTCTCTTCAATATCATCCAGAAATACAGTGATCACAGCCAGATCATTGCTGGAATCGGTGCCTTTTACATAAGCAAGCACTTCATGATCGTCAATAAACTGCACACTCAGTTCATCACAATCTTCAATTACATGATAATTCGTTACAATCAGTAACTCATCATCCGTCTCACCGACAATAATACCGGAACCGCTGGCTTCCTCCTGTGTAGTCTCACCATACCAGTCTGTACCTGAATACAGATTCGTGATAGATACAACACAAGGCATCGCTGTCTTCACCACTTCTGTCACATCAGTTACAACTGCGGTTACTGTCTGTGGCTCCATCTGTGGAATCTGCGTTACCTCGTTGGTTCCCTCTATATCAATATCTCTGGACTTAGGCTCAATTCCTGATGATTCACTGCTCTGTGAAGCACTTTCTGTTGACTGTGTCTTACCCACACTTGCCTGCATATCTTCCATCTGTGAAGCCAGATCATCCACCTGTTCCTTGACAGAAGCAATCTTTGCCTGATTCACATCCAGTCCAGACAATTCATATACTACATACACACCAAGCCCCGCAAACAGACCAAATACAATACCGCTTACAATACTAAGCACCATTCTCTTGAATACAGGATGCTTCTTCTTTACCTTAGCTGGCTTCACCTTACCATAGTTCACAGTCTGATTTGCCGAACCGCCATACAGATTACTATACTGCTCTATCCTTGCATAGACCGGCTCTGCCTGCTGCTGTTGCCCATTCCCCTGCTGTTGCAAATTTTCCAGCTGACCATCTACCGATGCCGCCCCATCACTGTATACATTTCCATCCTGTCTGTTCTCGTTCTCTTCCATAGCTTTGTTTCCTCCTTAGAGTTCCCATACACTTCACACTTAGAATCTTCGTCAGTTCCCGAATCTAAGAGATCAAAAAATTCATTTTCCTGCGAAACGCCCATTTTAAGTAACAGAATTGTACCTGCCTTCATAATGCAACGCAGGCACAATTCGTTCCTTGCCACAACCTCACGTTTCGCAACAATCCCCTTACTCCACAGTTACGGATTTTGCCAGGTTTCTTGGTTTATCTACATCGCAGCCTTTTCCTACTGCTACATAATATCCAAACAGCTGAAGTGGAATAATCGCCAGTGAATTTGCAAAATATGCATTGGTCTTTGGAATATAGATTACATAGTCTGCTGCTTTCTCAATCTCTGTGTTACCTTCTGTTGTAACTGCCAGTACGAAAGCACCTCTCGCCTTAACCTCAACCATATTGCTCAGTGTCTTCTGGAAAAGAGCATCCTGTGTGGCAACTGCTGCTACCAGTGTTCCCTCTTCAATTAGGGAAATTGTACCATGCTTCAACTCACCTGCTGCATATGCTTCCGAATGAATATAGGAAATCTCCTTTAATTTCAGAGAGCCTTCCATGGAAATCGCATAATCAATACCTCTTCCGATGAAGAATACATCCTTCGCTCCCACATAACGGTTGGCAAATCTCTGGATTCTCTCTTTATTAGATAAAAGCATCTCAATCTGTGCAGGCAGACGTTTCAGATCTTCCAGAAGCTCCTGGAAAGTTGTCTCATCCAGCTTGCCTCTTACTTTGGCAAACTTCATAGCCAGCAGATATAATGCAATCAACTGTGCACTGTATGCCTTGGTTGTTGCTACTGCGATCTCAGGACCTGCCCATGTATACATGACATTGTCAGCTTCTCTGGCAATGGAACTTCCTACTACATTTACAATACCCAGTACCTTATGTCCCAGCTTCTGAGACTCACGAAGCGCTGCCAGTGTATCCGCAGTTTCTCCGGACTGACTGATAACGATGACCATAGTACCTTCTTCCAGAATCGGATTACGATAACGGAACTCACTTGCAACATCCACTTCTACCGGGATTCTTGCCAGACCTTCTATCACATACTTGGCTGTCACACCTGTATGATATGCAGAACCACAGGCAACGATAAAAATCTTACGGATTGCCTTGATCTCTTCATCTGACATATTTAACTCGTCAATAACAATATTGCCATCCTTAATTCTTGGCATTAAGGTATCTGTTACAGTCTTTGGCTGTTCATACATTTCCTTCAGCATGAAGTGCTCATAACCGCCTTTTTCTGCTGCATCTGCATCCCACTCAATCGTAACAGGCTCTTTGGTAATCTCTTCTTCATCAATTGTATAGAACTGCATACCATCTGCACGAAGACGCACAATCTCCTGATTCTCGATAAAGTATACTTTCCTTGTATATTTGAGAATCGCCGGTACATCAGATGCAATGAAACAGCCATCTTCGTTCTGGCCAACGATTAAAGGACTGTCTTTACGTACTGCAAATATCTCATCCGGATGTTCCGTAAACATAATACCCAGTGCATAAGAGCCTTGTACTCTGTGCATAACTTTAAGAATCGCCTCTAATGGGTTGCCCTTATAGTAATAATCAATCAGATGTGCCACTACTTCTGTATCTGTATCAGAGACAAAATGATATCCCTTAGACTCCAGCTTGGCTTTCAGTGGCAGATAATTCTCTATAATACCGTTATGTACAACGGCAATCGTTCCCTGTTCATTATAGTGAGGATGGGAATTCACATCACTTGGTGCACCATGAGTTGCCCATCTTGTATGTCCGATACCTACTGTACCAGGCATGGTTGCCCCTGCATGTGTCAGCTCTTCCAGTACCTTCAATCTTCCTACAGCCTTGGTGATCTGAATCTTCTCGCCATTAAAGACAGCCATACCCGCTGAGTCATAGCCTCTGTATTCCAGCTTCGCCAGACCTTCCAGAATCACAGGCGCTGCCTGCTGCTTGCCAATATATCCAACAATTCCACACATCGTTTATTTTCCTCCTGTTATCTATTGCTGTTTCCAATAATTCCTGTTGCCGGTGCATTTCATGATCATACCCTGCCCCAGTGATTTATAATGTATTCCCATCTGATATCCTATATATTTAAAACCACTCTGTACGATCAGATACGGAATCTGCTTTCTCATACCAGCCTCTGCCAAGTGTCTGGCAGTCTTCTTTACTAACTGTACTCCCTCACTCTTAGAGGACACTCCTGCGAATACTTCAGGGTGTTCTGCCTGTGATACACCAAGATCAAAATTTCTTCTAAACTGCTGCATACAGCTGTAATTATGGGAATGATAGACCTGTGCCTGCGCCTGATATGCAATGCGATAGCCTGCCTCCACAGCATGTCCCGCATATATCATATCTTCATTAAAGATCGCCCTTTTCTCAAATCCACCCAGCATATCGAAGATATTACGGTTATATGCTGCGCATACATTCGAGCAGAAAAAGGTCTTAATTCCAAGCTCGGCAATGTCGTCCTTTGATTTTATACGTGATTCTTCCGGATAGTTAAAGCTTCTTGTATATTTCTCTATCTCCCTGCAATCCGGAAGCGGAAGCTGTCTTGCATAGGCTGCTGCAACCTTGGGCTGCTGCAGTGCCTCTACCAGATGCCCGATCAGCGCTGTATCCGCCGGGATCGCATCCTGTGTCATACAGACGAAGATATCTGCATTAGAATATGCTGTTGCACGGTTTCTGGTCCTGCCATGGTCGAATTCCTTGCCTGAGATATGGTGCACTTCTATATTGTTGTATTTTTCAAGAAAGCCGGTGCCATAGAAGCGCTCGTCGAAATATTTCTCCTCTGTGTTCATGAGAATCAGCTTCTGTATGGGATAGTCCTGCTTCTCTATCATCTCGATCAGCTGCAGCACTCCCTTGGGAGGCTTATAGGTCAATACAATCACGTCTACTGTATGCTGCATGATATCTCTCCTTAAATCCGAAAAAGGGAGTCGTATAAGCGACTCCTTTATTCTTTACTTTATTGCCCCGAATAGTATACCCCTGTATCGCTTGCAATCTTGCTGCTACAGGTCTTTACTGTACTCGATGGCTCATAATCCTGCTCATCAAAGAACATCTGGTGAAGCAGTTTTACATTGTATTCCAAATCCTGTGGAATAACAACGCTCATCTTACGTACACGTCCTGTCTGTACACTTCCATCAAATGGGAAGGACGCAGTCTCACCAATGGTATAGCCTGTAATACCACCCAGAAGCTCAATGATCTCTGACAGATCAAGAGATGTTGCAATCTTCGGGAATACTGCATTTGCAATGTTGTTCAGAGTAGCAGGATTCAATGTCATTGCCTTCTTGGCTACCTTCTCAATAACAGTACGCTGTCTCTGTGTACGGGCAAAATCATTACCCACATAACGGATACGGCAGTAAGCTGTTGCCTGCAGACCATTCAGCTTCTGAAGACCTGCTGTAGTTACCGGAATATAATCAACACCTTCTGTTGCCACATAGTTCGGTTCACCCTTTGCATTGAGTGTACCATCCTGCTTACCTACCATACTGATCTGATAGCTGTTCAGGTGTGGAATCTCATTCTCCTGCACATCAATCTCGATACCGCCGACTGCATCAATTACATCAATCAGTCCATCAAAACCAATGGTTACAAAATCAGTAATATTCATATCCAGATTCATATTCAGCATGGCAATCGCCTGTTTCGGGCCGCCCTTTGCATAAGCAGAGTTTGCCTTATTATAGGTATCTGTACTTAAATTCAGATACGTATCACGAAGTATTGATATCATCTTGACTTCCTTCGTATCCTGATTAATGGAAGCAATGATGATCGTATCCGTTCTGGTACTCTTATCCAGCTCTCCATCACGGGAGTCCACACCGAAAAGTGCAATATTACGATAGCCCTTCATGGCACCGGTCTCCGTTGCTTCCTTGACCTGTTCATTAATCTCTACATCCTGGTCATCAATGGTAACAATCTGAATCTGGCGCGCCTTCATTACTCCCCAGAATACAACTAACAGAATCAGCAGGACAAAAATCTCTATAATAAACAAAACAATCTTCCTGCGCTTCTTCTTGGCAGCTTTCTGCGGGTTCACCGGCTTATGGTTTTTCTTTGGCTTGCCCTTGGAAGATGCCGGTCTTCTGTTACCGGCTGATGTACTGTGCTGTGACCTTCCCATCTCGTTCTCCGTCATTCTGCGTGTACCCTGACCAGCATCTGAACGATATCCTGTCTGGGACTGGGTGGTACGGCGGGTTGTGCCCTGTGTCCCTGCCTGAGAAGGCCTGCGGGTACCCGGCTGTGCTGTTGTCTGCGGCGTTCTGCGGCTTCCTGACGGTGCTCCTGCCTGGTAGCTTCTGCGGGACGTACCTGTATTGCCCGTCTGCGCAGTACGCCGGGTTGTTCCTGTATTGGATGCCTGACGATGTGCTGTATTGGATGACACACGTCTGCCATCCCCCTGTGCTGAACCCTGTCTGCCGGCAGGTCTTCGGTTGCTATCCTGATAACGATTATCTTCCATTCCGTATTTTCTCCTAATATGCGTTCTTATTTACAAATCCTTTGAAAAAGGTCAGAAACAGGATTTTCATGTCAAATCCCATTGTCCAATTCTCAATATAGTACAAATCATATTCAATACGTTTACGAATCGAGGTATCTCCTCTGTATCCATTTACCTGTGCCCATCCGGTCAGTCCCGGACGAACCTGATGTTTTATCATATATCTTGGTATTTCTTCCTTGAACTTCTCTACCCAGAGAGGTCTCTCAGGTCTTGGACCTATCAGGCTCATATCTCCCTTTAGTACATTAAAAAACTGCGGCATCTCGTCAATACTGGTCTTGCGCAGTATTCTGCCGATAGGAGTGACTCTTGGA
>UMIB01026876.1_pt1 | contig 16480 bp, 17 predicted proteins | sample 1965641 | NCBI WGS metagenome assembly UMIB01 (sample SAMEA4836110, study PRJEB28245) | human gut metagenome | biome: gut microbiome; material: fecal sample | place: Denmark | collected 2008
GACAGTCTCGGAGGGGGCGAGGTCCTCTGCCACGAGGATGCTCGGCTCGGTGCCCTGCAGCGTCGCGTTGTCCACCCCCTGCAGAATATCGAGGATGGCCTGCGCGATGTCGATGACATCGGCGCTGCGGGCCTGCAAATAGGGGTCGTCCATAGCCGCAAAGACGGCGGCCTGATTGTCTCCGGCGGTCTTGACGGCATACTCGGCGCAGCGGTGCTGGCCGTTGATGATCTCTTTGATGGCGTCCACGAAGTCGTCGTCGTCCAGCATCATGGCGTGGATGTTGAACACTTCGGCGATGTCCTCGCCGGCCTCAGTCAGAGCCTTCTCGTAGAGGGCGGTCTGCTGGTCGATGGCCTTGGCGCGGGCATCCTCAAAGCGCTGGAGTTCAGCGGCGGTGTCGGCCACCTCAGCGGCGGAGATAACGGTATTCTTTTTCTTATAGATCTTCAGCTTTCCGATGGCAATGCCATTCAGGATGCTTTTACCGGTGCCTACCTGCATTGCATTTTCTCCTTATTTCATCGTTTTCATCTTCGTAACAAAAAGCCCCCGCAGGCATTCCCCGCAAGGGCTTCTCATCACACTGGGCGATCAGACGTTCTCGCTCAGGAATTTCTGGATCGCTTCGGCGCAGGCGGCCTCGTCGTCGCCCTCCACTTTAATGGTCACGGTGTCGCCCTGCTTGACGCCCATGCCCATCAGGGCCATCAGCTTGCGCAGGTCGCAGGTCTTGCCTGCCTTTTCGAGGGTAGCGGTGCTTGCAAAGCCCTTGGCCACCTTGACGAGCAGGCCGGCGGGACGTGCGTGGATGCCGCAGGCATCCTTAACGGTGTACTGGAATTCCTTCATGATCATTTTCTCCTTACTTCATCCGATCCTCCCGGGCAGCTCACCCTGCCCATCGGGACACAGCACTCGAACCTTCTGGCTGCTGGATGTCTATCTCTATTATAAACCTTAGTCGTTCTTTTTTCACCCTTCCATATTGCCGATTTTTTATCAAAAATTTTAGTAACATTGAACAGAATATTTTTCCAGAAATACCACTATTGCACATCTTTTCTGCTTCACCGCACTTTTTCGTGCAAAATGACACCTATTCGACCGGGTAGCCCTCGGCGTCCAGCGGCAGGTCGGTATACTGCACGGGCTGGCTCTGTGCATTTTCCGGCTCTCCGGAGGTCTGCTGTGCCTGTTCACTGGTCAGCTCTTCGTCGTGGCGCTCGCCCCAGTCCCCGCTGAAATCCTCGCCCGAGGTCTGCCGGGCCTGTTCGTCGGTCAGCTCCTCATCGTGCCGCTCTCCCCAGTCGCCGCTGAAGTCCTCGCCGGACACCTGCTCGGCCTCCTGCAATGCCATGGCGGTCTGGGCGTCCTTCAGTCCCGTGACGACGCCGGAGGGCTTTTCCAGCAGATACGCCCCGACGGCCTTCTTCCGGTAGACCAGCAGCACGCCGTAGCTGCTCACGTCGCCCCGGCTGGCGGCGGGGATGAGCGCCGTCCACTTTTCCACCGTCTTGCCCTTGTAGCGGGTGAGGTCCATCCCGCTCTGCTGCACCACCCCATTGAAGGCCGAGAAGCTGTCGTCCCACTTCCGGGGGATCTTGACCTTGTCGGCGGTGATGGACGCCCCATCTACGTCCAGCCCGTAGCCCGTGAACCACGTCTGGATGTCCTGTGCACTTTCGATCTTATTGTTCGCCGCCGCGACGGCCACCGTGCGGGTGCTGATGTAACGCCCCAGCATGGCGCTGAACACCACCAGCGCACAGCACAGTGCCCCAACGCCCACCTTCTTGACACTTGCCTTACTCAGTGTGACCACAAACATACCCATGCCTCCCACCCATTCAGTTTTGTCCGTACAGCATACGCAAAGCGGGGCAGGATTATGCAAAAAACGGGGCCGCTTTGCAGCAGTCCCGTTTCACGGTTCAGGATTCAGTTTCCGGCGGCGGGCGTCGTGCGGTAGATGCCGAGGCTGTTGTCCGGCATCGGCATCTCCACCCGGGAGGCCCGGTCGTTCACAGCCACCATCAGGGCGGCCATCCCGGCCAGCACCGCAGCGATGATGAGCCATTTTACAAAGTCAGGCAGTTTTTTCATCGGTCACATCCTCCGTCATGCCGGGCGGCAGAGGGCGCGGGCGCGGGCCAGCAGTGCCGCCGCCTCCGGCCCGGAGAGGGCACGCACCCACGCCGGACGCTCTGCCGCGCCCGGGCCGGCGCTGTCGGCCTCGGCGAAGGTAGCGAGACCGGTGTCCGTGCGATCGTTCCACGCGATGAAGCCTTCCGGGGCGATGTGGGCACCGAGGCGGCAGTCCAGCACCGCCGTCTTCCCCTCGGGACGCCACGGACGGCCCAGATAGACGCTGCCCGCCGGGCAGTCGGAGACGAAATCGCAGTTCCAGAACACGAAGCCCAGCCCGTCGGCTTTGCCCGACGGGGCGGTGACATAGCTGTGGGGGATGTGGTTGTCCACGGTGCGGAGGGTGCAGTTCTCGAACAGCGCGTCCCCGCCGCCGAAGATGAAATCGATGTCCCCCGCGATCTCGCATTCGGTATAGTACTGGGCCGTCGGGCGGCGGGGCGCAAGGCCCCTCGGGCCGAGGAAGCCGTCCTTCTCCCGCTCCTTTTCGGGCAGCGGGGCGCAGAAGAGGGTATCCTGATTGCCCAGCAGCTTCACCCGCCGGAACACCGCCCGGGCGCTGTCCACATAGGCCGCGACGGCCTGCCCGGCCTGTGCGCCCGGCCCGGCGTCATTCTCGATGGTCATGTCCTCCACGCAGAGCGTCCCGCCGCTGAAAAAGGCGGTGTAGCTGCGGAAGGTGTGGGTAGGGCGGCCGTCCTTGTGGGGCAGCTTTCCGCCGTCGCCCCACACGAGCCGTGTCCGGTCTGCGCCCGCTCCCCGCAGGGTGATGCAGCGCTTCTCGCAGATCAGCTTTTCCCGGTAAAGCCCGGGGCCGACCTGCACCAATGCTTCCTCCTCATAGGGTACGGCCAGCACCGCCTCCGCGATGGATGCGAAGTCGCCGCTGCCGTCCTGTGCAACTGTGATCGTCAGCATGATAATATCTCTCCTATGGTCAGTTGGGATACTTTTCAGTATACCCCCTTGCCGCCCAAAAAGCAATCTCAACTGTTCTCGAGCCGGAGCACCGCAGCGGTGATGTCGTCGGGCCTGCCCCGCTGGACAGCACGGGCACGGGCCGCCTCCACCAGCTTTTTCGCCAGCAGGTCGGGGGCTTCGGCCTTGGCAGCGGAAAGCTCCAGCTGCTGGAGCACCCAGCCCGGGCCGTCTGCCAGCAGACCGTCCGACACCAGCACCACATAGTCCCCCGCTGTCAGATGCACCACCCGGCTCTGGCCGCTGACGCCTCCGAGAATGCCCATGGGCAGGCTGGCTTCGCCCACGGCCCGGGCCTTGCCCCCATGGACGAGGAAGCCCGGGGCCGCGCCGGCCTTGAAGAGCCGTGCCGTGCCGGTGTAGAGGTCCACGCTGACGAGGTCAAGGGTCGCGCCGCTCTCCTCGTCGCTCTTGAGGGCCAGCGCCACATTCACCAGCCTCGCCGCAAGTTCGGCGGTGAAGCCCGCTTTCAGCAGCCGGGCCGTCAGCTCTGCGGCCAGATTGCCGTCCACTGCCGCAGGGCGTCCCGTCCCCATGCCGTCGCAGAGGATCATCTGCGCGGCCGCAGCGCTGCAGAACTGCTGCACTGCGTCGCCGGATATTTCGCCCCGTGCCGCTGCGCCCGCCGTCCCGAACACGGCCCGCAGCAGCGGCTTTTCCGCAAAGAGCAGGGTAGTCATCCCCTTGCAGGAGAGCACCTGCGGCGGCTCAAGGCTGCGGCGGCAGATGCGCCCCACCTCCCCGGCCAGCGCGGCCAGTTCTTTTTCGCTGAAGCGGGTGCGGGGCAGCGTCACCGCCGCCCGGGTGCGGCCCAGATCATCCAGCGTGACGGCGCATTCCAGCGGCGGCGTGCCCAGCTGGGCAAACAGCGCCGCCACCCGGCCCGATTTATACGGCTCGGGGCTTCCGGGACGGCCCAGCTGCTCGCTGAGGACGCCCAGCGCATCGGCCACCGCGCTGTACTGCTCGGTGAGGGCCGTCCGCATGGCCTCGGAGTGGACGCGGGCCTCCCGGCGGCTGCGGTAGAGGGCAAAGGCCCTGTCTCCCGCCGCGCAGAGCGCCGCCGGGTGGATGCACCGGGCCAGCTGTCCGGGTAGGAGCATGGTCTCCAGATGGCCCCGCTCTTCCAGAATGGGGCGCAGGGCCTCCATCCCTTCCAGCGTGGCGGCGTGCTCCTGCTTCCAGCAGACCTCCCGCCACCCGCAGTTGGCGCAAAGGCTGTCGTGGATGTTGTCGATGACCCAGCGGAAGTCCTCGCACCGGCGCGGAAAGGCGTCGTATACCTCGTTCACCGTCTCCGCCAGCGAGGAGAGGCTTTCGGCCACCGCTTCCAGCCGGGTCGCGGCGGCGGAGAGGCGGGGCCGCTCGTCCCCGGGCGGGTCATCGTCCTTGGCGGCAGGGGCCAGCCAGCCCGCAGGCAGCAGGGCACAAAGCCCCGCGCCCGCCCCGGCGCTGAGCAGGAAGCCGAATGCCCCGGCCAGCGGCTGGACGCAGAGCACCCCCGCCACACAGCCGCCTCCGTAGGCCGCAAGCCCCTCGATGCGCCTTGCCGGGGCAAGCACCGCCGCAGCGGCACACCCGCAGGCCAGCCCGGCGGCGGCAGGGGCAAGAGAAGGGTCGGCGGAAGCCAGCGCCGCCCCCGTCACCCCGCTGAGGGCCAGTGCCGCCAGCGGCAGGCCCTTGCAGCAGAGGGCCAGCTCTGCCGCCGCACAGACCAGCACCCCGGGCAGGAGAAGCCCAAAGCTCACCCCGCCCCATGCGGCTGCCACGGCGGCCGCCAGCAGCAGGCTGCCCATCCCCGGCTTTTCGGGCGGGAAGCGGCGGAGGCCCAGCCCCAGCGCCGCCGCCAGCAGGGCATCCCCGCCGCAGAGCAGCAGGAGCTGAACGCCGTTCTCCTCCCCCGCCGCGAAGCAGACGGCGCTCCCCGCCAGCGTGCCGCAGCCTGCCAGCACCGCCGGGCCGAACCGGCCCGGCCAGAGCCACCGCGCAGCTACTGCCGCGCCCAGCCCGCAGAGCAGGCAGATGCTCTCCACCGTCAGCGCACCGAAGCTCCGCGCCAGCAGCCCCAGCGCTGCCCCGGCAGCCCCCACGGCAAAGCAGTCCTCCCCAAAGCCCAGCGTCAGCCCCAGCCCGAAGGGCATCAGCGCCCCGTACAGCACAGCCCAGCCTCCGGCCAGCCCCAGCAGAAATGCACACCCCTGCCGCAGGGCGGGCCGTACCGCCGCCCGCGCCCGGAGCGCGCCGCCCACCGGCTTTCTGCCCGTAGAGGTCTGGATGGTCCGAAAAGACACCTGCATAGAAAAATCCCCGCTTTCCGGCGGGGATCTTCTGCAATATCACGTTGTACTGTTCTGTTTCCCGCGCCTGTTGCATATACTCTAGCCCAGACGCGGCGCGGTTTTTGGCGGGGTGATGGGATGGGATAAAATCTCAGCAGAAATAGTGTGCTTCGCCAAAAAAGCTCGTCCATTTTGCGACGACCTCGGCGCTTCGTGCTTCGATAATGGCCATGATGTTGCGCAGGACACGGGGCGGTATCTGAGAATTATTGTTGCTCAGATAGCACTTCCCTGCCCGGGTGATCCATATCTTGGTGGCGTTGGCGCTGGGTGCGCCCTGTGCCACATGGACGTGTACCGGTTCCAGCGGCTCGTTCTCATTGGCCCAGAAATAGACCCAGTAGGAGCCGATTTTAAAAACCTGCGGCATTTTCGACGCCTCCCTCTTTGGAGAACTGCAAGATCAGATGCGCTGTGGACTCCACAAGCTCCTGATACCGGGCGATCTCCGCCGGGGTAAAGCCGTTGATGTCCTCCCACTTATAGTCGGGGAGATAACACACCGCAGAATGGAAGCAATCCTTCGCATCCGGCTTCTCGAAATAAACCTTGACGCGATGGTCCGGGAGCATTTCTGAATGGACGACCTCGGTGTTATCGTCCAGCGTCATGAACGGATACATCATACAGACTGCCTCCTTACGTTTTTATAAGGTCTTTTTACCCATTCAGCTTCCCGATGGCGGCCTTCACCCGCTCGAGGGTCTTTTCGCGGCCCATCATGCAGGCGAGGTCGGTGCCGCCGCCGGGGGTGCGCTGCTTGCCCGAGAGGGCGATGCCCAGCGGGTAGAGCAGCCAGCCGTTCTTCTTGCCCAGTTCTTCGGCCTTGGCCTTGCAGGCATCAAAGACGGTGTCACGGTCGCCAAAGTCCAGCGCCTCGTCGCTCAGGACGGGCAGCAGGGCCTCCAGCGCCTCCTTGGCGGACTCGGGGGTGGTCTTCTGCTTCTTGTTGGCGTAGAGGCTCACGTCATACTCGGGCATAGCGTCGAAGAAGTCCAGCTGCTCGGGGATCTCGCCCAGCACCTCGCAGCGGGGCTGAAGGTTTGCGCAGAGCAGCTTCTTGTCGATGGGGGTGTGGACGGCGCTGTCGATCCACGGCTCGGCCTTGGCAAGGAACTCCTCGGGAGACAGGCGGCGGATATACTCTGCATTGATGGCCCGCAGCTTGAGGGGGTCGAAGATGGCGGGCGACTTGGAGATGCCGTCCGGCGTCCAGATCTTGACCAGATCTGCCAGCGAGAAGATCTCCTGCTCGGCATACTCCCCCTTGGGGCTCCAGCCCAGCAGGCAGATGTAATTCAGGATGGCCTCGGTCAGGTAGCCCTTGGCCACGAGGTCCTGATAGCTGGCATCGCCGTTGCGCTTGGAGAGCTTGTTCTGGGCGTCCTTCATGACCGGCGGGCAGTGGATGTAGTTCGGGATGTCCCAGCCGAACGCCTGATACAGCAGGTTGTACTTCGGGGTGGAGGACAGGTATTCGCTGCCGCGGATGACGTGGGTGATGCCCATGAGGTGGTCGTCCACCACATTGGCAAAGTTGTAGGTGGGCATCCCGTCGGTCTTGATGAGGATCTGGTCGTCCATCTCGCTGTTGTTGACCTCGATGTGGCCGTAGACCATATCGTCGAAGCCGGTCACGCCCTCACGGGGGATCTTCTGGCGGATGACGTACGGCTCACCGGCGGCGAGGCGCTTTTCCACCTCTTCCTTCGGCAGGTCGCGGCAGCAGCCGTCGTAGTGGGTCATCTCGCCGTGGGCGCGCTGCTCGGCGTGGAGGGCCTCCAGACGCTCCTCGGTGCAGAAGCAGTAGTAGGCCTTGCCCTCTGCCACCAGCTGTTCGGCGTACTGCTTGAACATCCCCATCCGCTCGCTCTGGACGTAGGGGCCGACGGGGCCGCCCACATCGGGGCCTTCGTCCCACAGCAGGCCGGTCTCCCGCAGGGTGTTGTAGATGACGTCCACAGCGCCCTCGACGTAGCGGCCCTGATCGGTGTCCTCGATGCGGAGGATGAAGGTGCCGCCGTCGTGCTTGGCCATCAGGTAGGTGTACAGCGCGGTGCGCAGGTTGCCAACATGCATATAACCCGTGGGCGAGGGGGCAAATCGGGTGCGGATCTTCGGATTCGGCATAATGATTTCTCCTTTTTATCTATCATAGGCAAATGAATTGCAAATATCTCTGCCTAAGTTTACCCTCTCCGGCCCTGTTTGTCAACGGAGACAGCAAAGAGGGGCGTCCCCGGAGGCGCCTGTCCCCGGTTTTGCGGTTTCTTTGAGAAGTTTTTGTCGAAACTCCGCGTTTCGATTGACGAACGGCTCAATATTATGTATACTGAGCAGGAAAGAAGTTGGCAGTTTTTTCCTGTTTTTCCTGCACAGGAACATTTTTTTGTGTTGCATCGGCGCAAACAGTGCCATATCTGCCATTCTTCCGGACACACTACCAAAGGAGAAATGAATATGAAAACAACTGGCATCGTTCGTGGCATCGACTCTCTGGGGCGCATCGTCCTTCCCAAGGAACTGCGCACCAATATGCACATCGACAAGGACTCGAAGCTCGAGATCTTCGTGGAGGGCGATCAGATCATCCTCAAAAAGCATCGTCCCGCCGGCAGCTGCGACTTCTGCGGCGAGCTGGTGGCCGGCATGGCCCAGTATGAGGGCTACTGCATCTGCCCTGCCTGCCGGGCCAAGATCGCCGCGCTGTAAGCGAAAAAGGAGAATCCTCACATGAGTCAGATGACCGACTTCACCCTCCCCTCCTGCGTGCCGGGCCGGACGCTCCACGCATTCCGCTGTGTGCCGGAGGGCAGGGTGCGGGCCGTCCTGCAGCTGTCCCACGGCATGGTGGAGTTCATCGACCGGTACAAGCCGCTGGCCGAGCATCTGGCCGGGCAGGGCATCCTCGTCACCGGCCACGACCATCTGGGCCACGGCGGTTCCATCCGCACAAAGGATGACTACGGCTTCTTCGCCCAGCCGGACGGCAACCGTGCCGTCCTCAACGACCTCCACGCCCTGACCGTCCTGACCAAGCAGCTCTACCCCGGCGTCCCCTATTTCCTTCTGGGGCACAGCATGGGGTCATTCTACGCCCGCCAGTACCTCTGCGAGTGGGGCGGCGAGCTGGACGGAGCCATCCTCATGGGCACCGGCTTTCAGCCCAAAGCTCTGGTCGCCGCAGCGAAAGCCCTCTGCCGGGTGCTGGCCGTCTTTTTCGGCTGGGAACACCGCAGCCGGCTCGTGGCCAGCCTTTCCTTCCTCGGCTACAACAAGGGCCTCGAGGGCCGCACGCCCCACGACTGGCTCAACCGCGACACCTCCGAGGTGGACAAGTACCGTGCCGACGAGCGCTGTATGTTCACCTTCACCCTGAACGCCTACTACAGTATGTTCTCCGGCATCCTGCGGCTGTACGACCCCGCCGTTCTGGCCGGAATGCCCAAGGATCTGCCCCTGCTCTTCCTCGCCGGTGACGCCGACCCTGTAGGCGAGCGCACCGCCGGAGTCCGGCGGGCCATCCAGAGTCTCCGGGATATTGGCGTCCGGAACATCGAGGCGAAGTTCTATCCCGGTGCCCGCCACGAGCTGCTGATGGAGACGAACAAAGCCGAGGTCTTTGCTGACATCTCCGCTTGGCTCGAAAAACAACTGCATCTTTGAATCCAAAGCTCCTTCATCGGACTGACGATGTGGGGGCTTTTTCTTCTGGACTACGGAAAAGTGCCCCGCCGGGCGGCTTTCGAGCCATCCAGCGGGACACTTCTCTGTCTTATTTATGTAAGAGTCAAATTTTTCAGGTCCTGGACCTTCGTCTTTACATTGACACCCTTATAGTTCAGTACGCCCATCAACTTCTGAGGGCCTGCATTGCTTCCTCCAATCACGCTTGTGTCGAGGATGACAGTGACCTTTTCCTCTCTGACGGTGACCTTGGTACCGCCGACCACAGAATCTGCGCGGCCAATGCCCATCCGCTCCGGCTTCTTGCCATCCACTTCGATCCAGAGACTGTCTTTGTCCAGCTCCAGAGTGTATCCCTTCGCAGCCGTTATCTCTGCATAGCAGGCAACGAACCACTGCGCAGGCTTCTTATTCACGGTGTCTGCTTCATGGAAGACTCTGTAGCACTTCGTAAATTTGATCGTGCCGATGCTCGTTCTGCTCTCTTCGTTGAAATCAATGATTTTTGACGTTGTGACAACATGGCTGCTGTCGCATCCGCTCAGTGCGCCTGTCATGCCCACGGCAAACACTGCCGCGCCGGAAAGCCGCAGGAAGTCTCTTCTGCTCAGATTTTTCATGTTGATGTTCCTCCCGTTTTTTTATTTTCCGCAAATACCCGGACACCCACCGGGCAATTTTATTGTAGTCTTTGCATCTGGCAGAAGTCAATCCTTTTCACAATTCTTGGAGTTTTAACGAAAAATGGCGTTTTCTTCTGCACAAAATCACGAAAAGACACGCTGATGCAAAAAGCGCCCCGCCGGGCGGCCCGAAAGCCGCCTGACAGAGCGCTTATAGATCCATTTTTACTTTTTGGCTACCCAGCCGTCCACGACAGCCACAAGGGCCTTGCCCCGGCGGCCCAGAAGCTTCGGCAGCAGGATGCGGGCCATGCCCCAGACGCCGGAGAAGTTGTACAGGATGATGAGGGCCGTGATGATGCCCGTCCAGAGGCCGTACAGGGGCGTCTCTGCCAGCAGCACGAAGGCCTCGAACACCAGCGCAGCGGCGTTGATGAGGACGCGGCCCGGATGGACACGCATCCCGATCATGCCGTGGGCGTCGATGGCGCGGAGGGTGAACACCAGACCGAGGCCGAGGAAGGACGCATAGGTCGCGCCCACAGGGCCCCACCACTTGATGAAGAAGTAGTTCATGATGCAGTTGCTCACGGCGCCTGCCATCATCGTGACCATGCTCCGCTGGGACTTCTTATTCACGACGTAGACGCTGTTCATGAACTGGTTGAAGCAGCTGCAGGTGGAGGCCATCACGAGGAAGGGCACGAAGTGCCACGCATAGTAATAGTTGGCCTTCATAATGTGCATGACCGGGCGGCAGAGCCAGATGATGCCCGCCGCGCAGCAGAACAGCACGCTGGAATAGGTGTGGAAGATCTGGGTGAAGAATTTGGCCCTTCCCTCCTCCTCCGTCACCGCCGACAGCTGCCATGCATCGTAGAAGATGAGGCCCAGCGTGGTGAGGATGGTGGGCAGGAAATAGCCGGTGGAGAGCAGGCCGCTCCATGCATCGCCGCTGTGGCCGTCGAGGCCGTCGCACATCTCGCGCACGAAGAACAGGTCTGAGGCGTTGATGATCCAGAAGCTGATCTGGGCCGGGATCATGGGCAGCGAGAAGCGGAGCATCTGCTTCCAGAGGGTCTTGTTGAGGCCCTTCAGCTCGATAAAGTTCCAGAGCTTTCCGGTCAGCATCAGGAAGAGCACGCTGACGAAGTCGCCGCTGATGATGGCCAGCAGGTAGCCGTTCGCGCCCCAGCGGAAGCCCACCAGATAGAGCACATAGAAGGCCATGGTCGCCACGGTGCAGAGCACGCCGTCCACGGCCACCAGCTTGTTCCACTGGCGGCTGCGCACGAACTGGGTGCAGAGGGTGCGCAGACAGCTCATGAGGACGTAGATATAGATGAGCAGGCCGTACTGGGCCATGTCCGGCAGGAACTGCGCCACTGGCCAGCAGAGCACGAGGATGCCGAAGCCCCCGAGGATGGTGAGCAGGCCGTTGGTGAACACCTGCTTTTCGCTGTTGCCCTTATCGAGGCCGAAGCGGATGATGGCGTTGGACATTCCCATCGACACGAAGGGGATGAGCAGGTTGGCGTACTGGCTCAGAATTTTGGACAGGCCGAGGTCGGAGATCTCGGCCATCGCATAGGTCAGAAACGGCTGGACGATGAGCGTCAGCAGCTTGGATGAGAAGCTGCTGATGGCAAAGATGATGGTGTTTCCGGCGAGCTTCGAATATTTATCGCCGCCGGCTTTTTTTTCGTTTTCCAATGACGTATTCCTCTTATTTTCCAGTGGCTTGCCCTCTCAGTCAGACCCTTCCGGGTCTGCCAGCTCCCCCAGAGGGGGAGCCTTTCTGCCTCTCCCCTTGGGAGAGATGTCACCGAAGGTAACAGAGCGGGCTAGGCCGTTATCTTTTCAACAAATCTCTCCGGGCCTTCCAGTCCGGCATCAGCTTGGCCACCTCGGCCCAGAACGCCGGGCTGTGGTTCGGCTGCAAAAAGTGGCAGTACTCATGTACTACCACATAGATCTGCGCCGCCTCGGGCATATTGTAAAGCTGGAGCGCAAAGGTGATCTGGCGCTTGGCCATATGGCAGACGCCCCAGCAGCTGGTCATGCTGCGCACCTTGATGGCGGGCTTCTGCCCGTTCAGGACCCCGGCAAAGGCCGGGTAGACCTTATCGCTCATGGCCGTGAAGTGGGCCAGCGCGACATCCCTGTCGGGCAGCGACGCCTGCCGCTTCTCGCGGGCGGCCTGCCGGGCCTGTGCCGCCTGTATCCAGTCCATCTGGCCGATGATATAGTGATCCGCCGCCTCCGGCGATATGCGCAGAGGGGAGCTGAGGGCCACAGAACCGTCCCGCCGGACATGAAGGTTGAAGTATTTGACCTTCTTCCGCGTCAGCTCGTAGGGGATGCCCCCGGCCACCCGCAGCGTCACGCGCCCTTTTTGCATCCGCGCAGCTCCTCAAGCGGCAGCTGGGACAGCACGACGGCGGCAAAGATGAGGGCGCAGCCCGCACTCTCCCGCAGCGAAAGGCTCTGGTTCAGCAGCAGCCAGCCGCCCAAGGCGCTGAACACGCTTTCCAGACACATGATAAGGCTGGCGATGGCGGGGTTCAGGTTTTTCTGTCCCAAGATCTGGAGCGTATAGCCCGCACCGCTGGACAGCACGCCGCAATAGGCGATGGGCAGGAGATTGGCACCAAATTCCGCCAGCGTCGGCGTCTCAAAGAGAAGCGCCGCCGCCGTGCTCTCCACTGCGACCACGATAAACTGCAAGAGGCTCAGCCTCACGCCGTCCACCAGCGGCGAAAAGTGGTCGATGGACATGATCTGGAAGCTGAACAGCACCGCGCAGGAGAACAGGATCCAGTCGCTGGTCTCGACGCCGCCGAAGCCGTTCTTCATGCAGAGCAGGTAAAGGCCCACCACGGCGATGACCATGCTGGCCCAGAGCTGGGCACTGCCCTTCCGGCCCAGAAACAGGCCGAACACCGGCACCAGCACGACGTACATGGCCGTCAGGAAGCCGGCCTTGGCCGTGGAGGGGTTGATGGTGATGCCGATCTGCTGGGCCGCAGAGGCTGCGAACAGAAGGGTGCCGCAGACGAGGCCCGCCGTCAGCAGAGTCATCCGCTCCGCTCTTTCCTTGGGCCAGCCGTAGGCCGCGCCCTGCTTTTTGCGCAGGGCATCAAAGGCGGCCATGGTCGGGAGCAGCACGAGGACAGCCAGCCAGCTCCGCCCCGCGAGGAAGGAATAGGCCCCCATGCCGGAGCCTGCGCTCTGGGCCACGAACGCCGTGCCCCAGATGAAGGCGCAGAGCATCAGCATGAGCGAATTTTTCGTCTGTGTCTTCATGCCGCGATGCCCTCCACCTTGAGTCCGCCGTAGAGGTAGTAGCGGCTGGAATCGTAGGAGATGGTCAGCCGGTAGCTGGCCGCCGGGTCCAGCCCGGAGATGACGCAGCGGTAGTTCTGGCCGTCGGTCTTGAAGTAATAGGTGCTGTCGTTGACGTACTGTGCGCCGCCGGCCACCTTCTGCCAGACGGATATTTTATACCGCTGGGTGCCCTCGGCGGTGCCATAGCCGGTGATGGTCAGGCTGCCGCCCGGGACGGTGAAATAGTCGGTCTGGCGGCTCCAGATGCCGTTGAACACAAGATTCAGGCTGCCGTTCACCGCCGCCGAGGCGTATTTGGCCGAGCCGTCGGCGATGCCCTCGAGGGTGAGCGGGTCGCTGGTCAGCTCGGCCCAGCGGGTGCTGTCCTCCTCCTGCACCTCCGTGGCGGCGCTGTTCTTCAGGTCCAGCACGGTCTTTCCCGCATACGCCGCCAGCAGCAATACCACCACCGCCAGAACGAGCAGTACGATTCGCTTTGTCTTTTTCATGACTTTTTATCCTCAAAACATTGTTTTTGCACGATTGCTCACGATTGCTATAGTATACCGCATTTTTATTTTCCATACAAGGCCTTAGCCCACAGTCAGCGCGGCCAGCGCCGCCCGTTCGGCGGCGGCAGGCTCCGGCTGGGCAGGCCGGAAGAGCGAATCGTACCGGTAGAGCGCCCATCCCCCCGCACCGAGACGGCGCAGGTCGCCCACCTGCCGGGCAAGGGCGCTGCCGGTGCACCACTGGCTCAGGCTGTCCTTGTTGGCTCCGCCGTCGCCGCTGCCCACACGGTAGGCCCCCAGCCCGAAATAGAGGGCCGTGGACGCCGCCCGGGGCATGGCCAGCCACTCGGGCACGATGTTCTCGAAGGCGAAGCGGGTGCTGCCGGACCGGAGGGTGTAGCCATAGCCCCAATAGACCTGCGGGCAGAGGTAGTCCACCACGGCATCCTCCCCCTCTGCCGTCAGCCATGCCCGGACGTCGCTGTACTGCTCCGAGAGGTCGTTGTCCGGGTTGCCCTGCGGGCTGACCCCGAAGCGGAGGGTGGCATCGGCGGCTTTCACGGCGTCGTGGGCCGCCTTGACCAGCGCCGTGACATTCTGCCGCCGCCATTCGTCCAGGTTCCCTGCGCCGCTGGAGGCGAACTGGGCCGCGTCCAGCGCCGGGTCGGTGGTGGGATAGAAATAGTCGTCGAAGTGGATGCCGTCCACGGCATAGTTCTGCGCCAGCTCGGCCACGCCCTGCACCACATAGTCCGCTGCCTCGGGGAGGGCCGGGTTCAGGTACAGCCCCTCGCCCACAGCGCAGACCCACTCGGGATGGGTGTTGGCGAGGCTGCTTTCGGCCAGCACGGCGGGCATCTTCGCCGAGGAACGGAGACGGTAGGGGTTGACCCACGCTTCCAGCGAAAGCCCTCGGCTGTGGGCCTCGGTGATGAGGACGTCCAGCGGGTCGAAGCCGGGGTCTTTCCCCTGTTCCCCGGTGCAGACATGGCTCCACGGGAAGAGTCTGCTGCGGTAGAGGGCATCCCCGAAGGGCCGCACCTGCACGATGACGGTGTTCAGCCCGATGGACAGGCAGTTGTCCATCAGGGCCGCCGCCCCGGCCCGGAAGGCTTCTTCCGAGGAGAAGTCCATCCCGGCCCATTCCAGATAGCTCACCCAGACCGCCCGCCACTCCCCGGCGGGCAGGGCGGCGTTCGGCTCTGCCTCCGGGGCAGGCACCGACAGGGCCGAGACGGTCTGCCCCCGGCGCAGCATCAGCCCCGCGCCGGCCAGCGCGGCACAGCCTGCCCCCGCCAGAAAGGCCCGCCGCCCGAAGCGGCTGCGGCGCTTTCTCCGCCGCTGCGTCATGCGTCCTCCTGCATCTTGTAGAGGCTCAGTGCTGCCCAGCCCCGGGCGCAGGCCAGCAGCACCCAGAGCAGATTCGTCCAGAAGCCCAGCGCGGCCATGCCGCCGTACTTCGCCATCAGCAGGAAGAGCAGGTGGAGGGCCTCCGCCGCACCCACCAGCTGGAGCTGGCGCTGGACGGCCATCCCCCGCTTGTACTCGGTGCTCAGCAGCAGCGGCCACGCCAGCGCCGAGCAGAGGTAGCCCGCCCAGCCGTTGACCATGTAGCTGACCATCAGCAGAACGAACACGCCGGTGAAGTTCCGCTTCTCCCAGCCCGCCGAGCCTTTCTCGGCGGCGAGGAAGAGGGCCGAGATGCCCGCCATCGCAAATGCGATCTGCTCGATGAGTCCGAAGCTGTTCCCGCTCAGGACGGCAAAGCCGTTGAGCATGGAGGCTGCGGCCGAGGCCAGCAGCAGGAAATACCATGTCTTGCGCGTGAATCTGAGTTTCATATCGTCCCTCCCGCCCGCAGAAAGGGCGCAGGCTCCCCATCAGTTTTTGGAATTTTTCAAATATTATAACACAATTTGGGGCGGGTTGTGTTACAATAAGGAAAACATGATTCAAATTCCATCGGAGGACATCCATGAACGCTGTTTTTTCCATCCTGCTTCTGGCCGCCATCCTCGGCTTTATCGTATTCCTGCTGGCAAAGCAGGACAAGGGCCGCCGCAGCCAGTACGGCCCCAGCGGCCTTTCCGAGTTCCGCACCGACCTGCCGCTGGACGACTGCTTCGACCGCCTCGACCAGCACAGCCCCGACGACCTTTTCGCCTACGAGTGCCGCCGGGAGAACGACGGCGGCTTCACCCTTCACTTGACCCTCCACCAGCCCACCCAGCAGCCGCTGGACACCCTCTATACTCTCCGGCTGGACCCGGGCCGTCAGACCGTCGTGACTCTCATCTTTATCCGGGAGGCCTTCGGCTACAAGGAGCCGCTGTTCCAGCCCGAGATGCTCGATGAGTTCATGCTGGGCAAGCTCGACGCCCGCCGCACGAAATAAATTCGCCCAGAGGGCTTTGCATTTCCGGATTTTTTTGGTATACTTATAGTCAGTCCACACGCGGCAGTGCGCCGCGTTCGCGGGCCAGTAGCTCAGTTGGTCAGAGCTGGCGGCTCATAACCGCTTGGTCGCGGGTTCAAGTCCTGCCTGGCCCACCATACAGTTCGTACTCGAACCCGATTCTTTATGAAAAAGGGTTCGGGTACGTTTTTTATTTATCGGAGGTTCTGCGGCGAGAGTACGCAGAGCGGTAAACGAGCAAAGGCAGGGTATCACCATGGCGGTGGTATCCTGCCTTTGTGCTATATGGCGCGTTTGAGGGTAATCGCTGCGCACGTCTGTACATGGTCGGTACGCACGTACGCAGGAAAAAGAGCAAGCTCTGACATATAGGGGTGTTCTTTCGGTTGGTGGTATGGTATACTCGACTTAGTTCAACAAATCTTGCTAATGTATTTGTCAAGAGTTTTT
>UMIB01031846.1_pt1 | contig 16050 bp, 10 predicted proteins | sample 1965641 | NCBI WGS metagenome assembly UMIB01 (sample SAMEA4836110, study PRJEB28245) | human gut metagenome | biome: gut microbiome; material: fecal sample | place: Denmark | collected 2008
GTGATGGACCACAATCATTAAAACCAGCCAAATTTGAACAATTAATGAAAGAATTAAAACCAATTGCTGATGCAGTAGGGAAAGAATTATAAGGTGATGATAATGGAAATGATCGTTAATTTAAAGGAACATAGTTATCCTATTTATATAGAAAAACATATTTTAGATAAAGCAAATGATAAAATAAAAGAAATCTTTAAAGGAAAGAAAATAATGATCATTTCCGATGATCAAGTTTATCCTTTATATGGAGATGCATTAACAAGAAATCTTGAAAAAGATTATGAAGTAAGTCATGTTGTTGTAGAACATGGAGAAACATCAAAACGTTTTGATATGTTACCAGCACTTTATAAAGCATGTTTAGATTTTAAACTTACAAGAACGGATTTAATCATTGCTTTAGGTGGTGGTGTGATTGGTGATATGGCAGGATTTGTCGCAAGTAGTTATTTAAGAGGGGTAAAACTTGTCCAAATTCCTACTTCTTTACTTGCACAAGTGGATAGTTCTGTTGGTGGAAAGGTAGCGGTTGATTTACCTGAAGGGAAAAACCTGGTAGGAGCTTTCTATCATCCATCCATGGTTTTGATTGATCCATGTACATTAAAGACATTAGATCCACATTTTATCAGTGATGGCATGGGAGAAGTCATTAAATATGGATGTATTAAAGATAAAAAATTATTTGATCAATTAAATTCTTATCAAAATTTTGAAGAACTCTATGAATTTATTGATGAAATCATATATAATTGTGTCAACATCAAAAGAGAAGTTGTTGAAAAAGATCAATTTGATTTTGGTGATCGTTTATTACTTAACTTTGGTCATACCTATGCGCATGCCATTGAACAATATTATCACTATGAAAAATATTCACATGGGGAAGCCGTAGGTATTGGAATGTATCAAATTACAAAACTTGCTGAAAGTTTAGATTTGACAAAAACAGAATCTTCCATGCAAATTAAAGAAATCTTACAAAAATACAATCTACCATATGAATGTCAAGTTGAAACAAAAAATCTTATTCAAGCTATTTCTTTAGATAAAAAGAATATTAATAATTCGTTATCTGTTGTTTTATTAAAAGAAATAGGAGATAGTTATGTTTATCAAACAAATCAAGAATTTTTATTAAAAAAAGAAAGGGTATAAAATGAGTCAAATTAAGTTAATTCCTACAAAACTAAAAGGAAAAGTATCTGTTCCACCTTCAAAATCATTAGCACATCGTGCGATTATTGCAGCTAGTCTTGCTAAAGGTATTTCAAGAATTGATCATATAGAATATTCTCAAGATATTAAAGCAACAATTGGTGCGATGGAAGCACTTGGAACAATTATTGAACAACATGAAGATTATCTTATTATTAATGGTAATTACACATTTACTAAAAATAATACGATGCCAGGAGTCCAAATTGATTGTGAAGAATCAGGATCAACGCTTCGCTTCATGGTTCCTATTTCTCTTGCTAAAGAAAATAAAGTACGTTTTATAGGAAGAGGACAATTAGGGAAAAGACCATTAGATACCTATTATGAAATCTTTGAAAGACAAAATATTGGTTATTTATATCGTGAAAATGTTTTAGATTTAAATGTTGTGGGTGAATTAAAACCTGATTTATATCGTATTCCAGGTAATATTTCATCACAATTTATTACCGGTTTATTATTTGCTTTACCTTTATTATCATTTGATTCAATCATTGAAATTACGACACCACTTGAAAGTAAAGGATATATTGATTTAACATTACAAGTATTAAAACTTTATGGTATTGAAATTGTGAATCATGAATATAAACAATTTATTGTAAGAGGTAGACAAGAATATAAGGCAAGAGATTATCGTGTGGAATCTGATTTTTCTCAAGCTGCTTTCTATTTAGTAGCGGGTGCTTTAGGAAATGATGTTACATTATTAGATTTAAACTTAGATTCTTTACAAGGTGATAAAGCAACAATTGATTTTTTAAAACAAATGAATTGTGAAATCGTAGAAAATGATGAAGGAATTAAAGTGGTGAGTCATGGTTTAAAAGCAACAATTGTGGATGCGAGTCAATGCCCTGATGTTATTCCAGTTGTCTCTCTTGCCTTAGCAGTGGCAAGTGGACATAGTGAAGTCATCAATGCTGGACGTTTACGTATTAAAGAATGTGATCGTCTTCAAGCAACAGTTGAAGAATTGAATAAACTAAAAGCACATGCAGTTGAACATGAATCTTCTATGGAATTAGATGGCGTAGAAACTTTAACTGGTGGAAATGTATCAAGTCATGATGATCATCGTATGGCGATGATGCTAGCGATTGCTTCAACAGTGTGTAAGGAACCAGTCATTATTGATAATAAAGAATGTGTTAAAAAATCTTATCCAAGTTTTTGGGAAGATTTCGAGATGTTAGGAGGAAAAATCGATGGGGGCAACTTATAAAAATAATATAGAACTGACAATTTTTGGTGAATCCCATGGAAAAGCTATTGGTATTACCATTGGCAATCTTCCTAGCGGTATTCAAATTGATTTAGGTGAAGTTTCGCGTGATATGAAAAGAAGAGCACCAGGACAAAACAAAATGTCGACAGCTAGAAAAGAAGCAGATCAAGTAGAAATTTTATCAGGGTTACAAGATGGTATTACCACAGGAGCACCTCTTACAGGAGTCATCTATAATAGTGATCAACATTCTAAAGATTATTCTTTACTTAAAACAAATATGCGACCAGGACATAGTGATTATCCAGCTTATATTAAATATAAAGGATTTAATGATGTCCGTGGTGGTGGTCATTTTTCGGGAAGAATTACAGCCCCAATCGTTTTTGCGGGAAATATTGCTAAACAAATATTAAAACAAAAAGGTATTGTTGTAGGAGCGCATATTTTATCGATTGGAAATGTAAAAGATGAAAGATTTCCATATAATGTAGATGAAACATTACTTTCAAGTTTAAGTCAAAAACAATATCCAACAATTAAAGAAGATGTTTTTGAAAAAATGGAAGCAACTATTTTAAAAGCAAGAGAAAATTTAGATAGTGTAGGTGGAAAAGTGGAATGTGTAGCACTTCATGTACCTGCAGGTATTGGAGAACCATTCTTTGATTCACTAGAAAGTCATTTATCATCTTTAATGTTTTCTATTCCAGCTGTTAAAAGTGTTTCTTTTGGAGATGGTGAAATGATTGATCAAATGCTTGGTAGTGAAGCAAATGATTGTTATTATTATGATGAAAATGGGGATGTAAAAACATCATCTAATCATAATGGGGGTATTACAGGGGGAATTACCAATGGAATGCCTGTGAGTTGTACAGTGACTTTTAAACCTACACCTTCGATTGCTAAAAAACAAAAAACAATTAATGTTGAAACTAAAGAAAATGTTGAATTAGAAATAAAAGGAAGACATGATCCTTGTATTGTTCAAAGAGCAGTTGTTGTTGTTGAAGCGATGATGGCTTTAGGAATACTTGATATGATGGGGGAATAAGTATGAAAGATTTAAAACAATGCAGAATTGAAATAGATGAAATAGATCAACAATTAATGGAACTTTTTGAAAAAAGAATGTCTCTTTCAAAAAGTGTTGTTGAATATAAAATAGCGAATCATTTAGAAATCTTTCAACCTGAAAGAGAAAGAGAAGTTATTGAAAAGAATTTAAATCGTTTAGAAAATGAAAATCTTAAAGAATATGCAAGATGTTTTATTCAAGAAATGATGACTGTTTCTAAATCTTATCAATCAGATTTATTACCTCTTGAATTAGATAAAAATATTAAAACTGAATTCAAAAAAGATCCCCTTGTTGGATATCAAGGAATTGCTGGAGCATTTTCTCAAAGTGCTGTAGAAAACTTCTTTGGTGAAGGGACAAGAAATATTGGTTATAAAGACTTTGAAGATGTTTATGTAGCATTAGAAAATGGTGAAATTGATTATGGGGTTTTACCTATTGAAAATAGCTTAACAGGATCTATTAATGATAACTATGATTTAATTAGAAAATATGGTTTTTATATTGTAGGAGAAACTGCTGTAAATGTTAGTCAATGTTTAATGGCACTTCCAGGAACAAAGATTGAAGATATAAGACAAGTTTACTCACATCCTCAAGGATTAGCACAATCTAGTGAGTTCTTATATCAACATCGCTATATTGAACAAAGACCATTTCAAGATACAGCAATGGCTGCTAAATATGTTAAAGATTCAAATAATCCAACAAAAGCAGCAATTGCTTCACCCCTTGCTTGTAAATTATATGGTTTAGAAATGTTAAAAGAAAATGTTCAAAATAAGAAAAATAATAGAACACGTTTTATGGTTATTTCTAAAGAACTTATTTGTCCAAAAGAAAGTGATAAAGTTTCAGTTATCTTTACTTTACCACATCAAGTAGGTGCCTTAGATAACATGTTACAAACAATTAAACAAAGTCAAATTAATATAGATCGTATTGAGTCTAGACCAATTGAAACACAATATTGGCAATATTACTTCTATATTGATTTTGAAGGAAATATGCATGAAGAAAGAATACAAAGAGCGATCAATAAAATGAAAGCTAATAGTACAACATTAAAAGTATTGGGAAATTATAAAAGGGCGTAAGAATGAAAAATATTATATTAGTGGGAATCATGGGGTGTGGTAAAACAACCATCTCCAAATTATTATCAGAAAAACTGAATATGCCAGTAATCGATATGGATGAATATCTTGAAAAGAAATATCAATTGACTATTCCAGAAATGTTTGATATTTCTGAAGATTATTTTAGAGATCGTGAAAGTGAAGCTTGTTTAGATATGGCTCAACTTGATGGTTATATTATCTCTACTGGTGGTGGCGTTGTTAAAAGAAAAGAAAATCGTGATATTTTAAAACAAGCGGGTACTGTTTTCTATATTGATCGACCTTTAGATAATATAGTAAGTGATGTTGAAACAGCACATCGACCTTTATTAAAAGATGGCCCTCAAAAACTTTATCAACTCTATGATGAAAGACATGATCTTTATTTAGATAGTTGTCATTATCATGTTGATAACGATGGGACATTAGATGATATTGTTAATAAAATTGTAGAAGATATAAAATAAGGAGATAATCAAGAACGATTATCTCCTTTTGCTTTAATATATTCTTTAAATAAAGTATAAAGAATAGATGTAAGTGGAATAAATAAGAACATTCCTAATATACCCATAAGATTACCACCAATAATAACAGCGACAAATACCCATATAGAAGGAAGACCAACTGAATTACCAACTACATGAGGATAAATTAAATTTCCTTCTATTTGTTGTAAAACAAGAAATAAAACAATAAATTCTAAAGCTTGCAGAGGATTAACTATACCAATCATAATAATTCCTACAAAACAACCAATAAAAGCACCAAAAACAGGAATTAATGCAGTAACAGCAATGACAACTCCCATTAACAAGGCATAAGGCATTTGTAAAATTGACATTGAAATAACAAACATACTACCAAGTATACAAGCTTCTAAACATTGACAAGTAATAAAATTAGAAAAAGTATGACTAGATAATTGTATGATATTACATATTTTTTGTGTTTTTTCTTGACCGATTAATACTTGGGATGTTGTTTTTATTTGTTTAGATAATGTTTCTTTTGAAAAAAGAAGGTAGATTGAAAAAACAAGACCAATAAAAAAGGTATATAAACTACTTAATGTATTAGATAAAATAGAAAATCCTGAATGAAAAAGTGTTTGCCAATTATTTACAATAGTTTTATATAAAGAAGATAAATCTATATCTAAAGAAATAATAGAATCAATCATATTTTTAAAACTACCATTCATTATATTTCTATTATCTTTTAATGTTTGGATAAATTGATCATAAGCATTAGGTGCTAATCTAATAATTTCTTTAATAGAATGAACAAGTTCAGGACCAACAATAAAACAAATAAGAATAATAAAAGCAAATAATAGTATTAATGTAATAATAAAAGAAAACATTCTTTTATTCTTACTATTCTTTAAAAGTGTATTTTCTAATTGTTTAGTAATAATATTTAATACAAAAGCAATACAAAATCCTACTAAAAAAGGAACAATAAGTTTCCATATAGTTTGAATAAAATGAAATACTTGTGATAAATTTAAAATAATTGCTAGTACAACACCAGCAAAACTTATTAAATACATATATTTTTTTATCTCTTTTTGATTTACATTCATAAAGTCACCTCTTATTTATTATAACTATAATTTATGAACAGAAAATGAAAATTTACATAAATGTTAGTTTGGTTCTATAATAGAAAATGGGTAATTAGCCAAATGGGAGGGTTTTGTATGAAAAAGATTATTATGGCTGCAGGAGAGAATAGTCAAACAATTTTATTAGGTATTTTAGTGATTATTTGTATCATTATTGTATTAAATATGATTTCATTCTTTTATAAAAAATATAAAAACTCTCATTTTAATAAAAATGATTTAACTAATCAAATATTTGATGAAGATCAAAGTCAACTTTATGTTTTAGTTAGAACTAAAGATTTTAAAGTTTTATTTATTTCTTCACGTTTTCAAGAAGTATTTCATATAGCTAAAGAACGTATAGTTGTAGATTTTATGGTTTTAAAAGAAATGGTGGAGGAAAGAGTTTATCGTGATTTTATGAAACAATATCAATCATGGAATCAAGAAAATTCTTTTAAATACTCTTTTAAAATGAAAGATGTAGATCAATGGTTTGTACTTACAGTAAGTGCGATAGAAAATGGTAAATATCATTTATTTGCTTTCTATGATCATAGTGAAGATGTTTTAAAAGAAAAAGATTATTTAAAACAAATAGAAACTACAAAAAATGAAAGTGAATATAAAGCATCTTTTTTATCAAGAATGTCTCATGAGATAAGAACACCAATGAATGGTATTATTGGAATGTTGACATTAGCTATAAATACACAAGATACTAAACAAGAAGATTATTATTTACAACAAGCTCAAGATATTTCTCAATACCTTCTTTCCTTAATTAATGAAGTATTAGATATGTCTAGAATGGAAGCTGGAAAATTAGAATTAGAAAATAAACCATTTAATATTTATCATTTAGAACCTCAATTAAATAATATTTTCAAAGAAACAATTGAGAAAAAAGATGTAATGTTTAAAATAGAATATTTTGATTTTGATGTTAAATATTTTGTTGGTGATGAATTACGTATTATGCAAATTCTTGTTAATTTATTGTCTAATGCTAGTAAGTTTACTGAAAAAGGTGAAATTAAAGTGACATTTAGACAAATGTATAAAGAAGATCAAGTGGCTAATATTATGATGCGTGTACATGATACTGGTAAAGGAATGTCTAGAGAATTCTTAAGTCATATTTTTAGACCTTTTGAACAAGAAGGTGTAGAGATTTCTAAAAAATATGGTGGTAGTGGATTAGGCATGGCTATTACAGATCAACTTGTTAAGTTGATGGGTGGTGAAATTGTTGTTGATAGTTTAGAAGGAAAGGGGAGTGATTTTACTGTCTTTTTAAATTTACCAATTTCTACTAATCAACAATATGAAGATAAAAAAGAAGTTGTTGTAGAAGAATTTAGTTTTGATCAAAAACGTATTTTACTTGCGGAAGATAATGATATTAATGCTGAAATTTGTTTAAGTGTTTTAAATGCTAAAGGGGCTTTTGTTGAACGTGTAGAAAATGGACAAGTTGCAGTAGAGACTTTTAAAAAGCATGCTGAACATTATTATGATTTGATTTTAATGGATATTCAAATGCCTGAAATGAATGGTTATGAAGCAACACAAGCAATTAGAAGTTTAAATAGAGAAGATAGTCAATCAATTCCTATCTTTGCTTTGTCAGCGGATGCTTATGTTGAAAATAAAAGATATTCAAAAAAAATGGGAATGAATGGCCATTTTTCTAAACCGATTGATTTTAATGAAATGGAAAAAGAATTGGGTCAATTCTTTTCAAGGAGAGACATAGATGAAAAAAACATATAAATTATCAATTCCTTATTTAGGAAAAGTAGCAGTAGTCACAGTAGTATCATTTTCATGTGCGATTTCTGCTTATCAACTTTCTCAAAACAGTTCTATCTTTTCACCGCGATCAAAAGCATTAGAACTCAAAAATAATCAAGTCATTTTTTCAAATCAAGACCAACAAACTCATACTCATCAAGAACCAGATGAAAGTCAGTATTTAAAAGAAAATCAACAATCATTAGATAAAATATCACAAACAAATTTAAATAATTCACCCTATCTCTTTAAAAATCAAGGAAGAGTAGATCCAACAAAGATATATGGACAAACAGGATTAGGTGTTAATGGAAATAATACTATAGGTGTTAATCCAAATGGAACAGGTGACGGTAATGTTACAGTTGTTATTCCTGGACAAAAGATACCAATAAATAATACAGGAACAGGTATTTCAAATGAAGTAGTAGATAAAAATACCAATCATGATAATAAAACACCAATAGTTGATCCTGATCCGATAGCTAGATTACCAGATATGTCTGATGATTTAATTTATGGAGACGTATCAACATTTACAAATGATGGTATTCTTCAAAAAGAAGGTGCTAGTTATACAATTCAATTTTTAAGTACAGAATTTTTATCTAAAGAAAGTGTTGATCAATTATATGAAGGTTGTGTCATTACTCCTTGGAAATTATTATGTAATATGGTAGTAATAATTGCTGAAAATGAAGAAGGTAAGTTGCCTAAACTTTATCGAATAGAAGATTACAATGATAATTTTAAAATAGGGTCTTATCCTCAATATGCAACGGAAGATTTTACAGTAAAGTTTTATTTTAGAATGAATGCTTCAAGTCCTTGGCAAGAATATGAAGTGACATTTAAGGTCGAATATCAAACACGTATTTCATTACAAGATTACAATCAACAAGAAACAGGTTATTTCTACTTAAAAAAAGAGGAAACAGAAGATTTACGAAAATACTATAATTTGATCGTACCAACTTATCAAACACAAACACAAATATTTATGGGTTGGAAAAATGAAGATGGTAGCGATATTGATTCACAAACAGCATATATAGCTCATAAAAAAGGAAGAATTTCACTTATTCCGTTAGAAATGAAAGATTTACCTGAAGGGTATGAAGTTCAATTACAAAGTGAATATGTATTTGCGGAAGATTTATATACAATTTATAATTATGCATTTACAGGTTATAGTGGTGATGAATTTGCGGATATTCATGTACCTGAAGAAGTAAACAGTATAGAAATGAATTATGCAGGTTGGCAAAATTTCTATGGCGATTTTTATATACCTGCTTCTATTGAAAGTGCCCATTTTGGATGGAGTGGTTTACAACTTTATGGTAAGTATATTGTTGATGAAAATAATACAAAATATAGTTCTAATGAAGATGGCTTGTTAATGAATAAAGATCAAACAATTGTTTATCAAACACCGATAGCGGATGCAATTTATATTCCTAAAGGAGTTACAGCAATTAAAGGTATTGTTTCCTGGTTTGTATCAGATGTTTATTTTGATGGTCCATGTATGGTTGATCAAAGTTCATTTAAGAATATTCAAACAGATACAATTATTCATGTCCCTGATGAATATTATTTGGATTATTTTAAGAAAAGTTATAGAAGATTTGTAACAAATTTAATTAATGAAAATGGAGAATCGTATGATTATACGGTGAATAATAATTTGGTTTTCTTAAATGATGAAAGAGAATTAGTGAGTACAATGGATAGTGCCGCAGGAACAATTGTTATTCCTGAAACAGTAGAAAAAATAGATGATTATGCTTTTAGTGGTAATGATAAAATTATATGTATTATCTTTACTCATGGTGATGTTGAATTAGGACATCAAATTTTTAAAGATAGCCATGTTGAAGAAGTTAATTTTTTAACGAAAGATATTCCAGGTACAAATAGTGATACATTTAGCCAAGCGGATTCATTAAAAGCAATTAATGTGTCAATAAATTATTATGAATTATATGATGATAAATGGAAGAATGAAATAGATCAAGCTTCATTTGCACTACTTAGTGAAACAGATTCAAGTTTTCAAACAAAGAATGGTTTTGAATATCTAGAAATGTATTATCGTGATAGATCACATGCGACGATTTTATTAAATGCACCTACTAATTTAATACAATTTGACGAAAATAGTATTCCAGGGGTTACAATTACAGAAATAGGACAACATGCTTTTTCTGAATGTAAAAATTTAAAACATGTCAAGTTATCTAAACATATTAATCAAATTGATAGCTATGCTTTTTATGGCTGTGAGGCGTTAGAAAGTATTTTCTCTGAAAATACAGATAGCATCACTATTCAAGAAAATGCTTTAGAAATTACAGATAGTTGGTTATTTGATTTACGTTATATGGCATTTAATGCTAAAAAAGCTATTTTTGAAAATGATTATTTGCCTTCAGTAACAAAACAAATATATATCCCGTTTGATGGAGAAGGCTATAATGGTGGTAATACATATAGTGGTGCTTATTTTATAGATGAATCTTATGGTGGAGAAATTCTTTATGGATATGCTCGAGGAACAGATCAAAATGGAAACACTGTTACAGTAGAAGATGAATTTTATTTAATCAATGCCACAACAGATGTTCAAGGGGATGTGGCTACTAAAGAAGGTACATTTGAAATTTGTACAAGTGCTTTTGAAGATGTGCCAATTACTTCCGTTCAATTTAATATGACAGATGATATGTATTGGATTGATGATTATGCCTTCTATGGAACGAATTTAACAGGTGAACTTGTTTTACCTGATGGTTTAGGACCAATTGGGCAAGTTGCATTTTATGGATCAAATATTTCAAAAGTTATTTTTCCAAAAACTTATGGAAATGATACAGATTATCCTGCATGTTTATGGACAAATACTTTTGGTGGGGATGAAAGTTTAAGTGAAATTGTTTTCCAAAATGCAACACCAATTGAATTATTCTATAATAAATTTACTGAATATACTTTTGGTGACATGGCTAGTGAAGATTTCCATATTACTTTAATTGGAGCAGCTAAAGGTTTAGAACAAAAATACATAGATGCTTGGAAGTACCGTTTCATAGCTTGTGAAAATAATGATCCAAGTGTTAACGAAGAAAAGCTTAATCAATCAGTAAAGAAAATTGCTGGTTTATTAGGATATACTTTACCAGAAACAGGTACTCAACCTGATGACAATCAGGAAGTTGTTCCTGATGTTGAAAAAGCACCAGAAGATAACCAACAAGAAGTCAATGATGAAGATCAAAATGATCAACAAGATGAAAATAAACAAGAAGCTTTAGAAAATGAGGTAGATGAAAATGATAATTGAACAATCACAACATATTATTGATGAAGTCTCAAAAGTCTTTATTGGTAAAGATGAAATAATTAAAAAGGTTTTAATGACAATTTATGCAGGAGGACATATTTTGTTAAACGATGCGCCTGGAACAGGTAAAACAACATTAGCGTTAGCTTTTTCTAAAGCTTTAGGTTTAGATTATAAAAGAATTCAGTTTACAACAGATACATTACCATCAGATATTGTTGGTTTTACAATGTTAAATAATGAAACACAAAAATTTGAATTTAGACCAGGGGCTGTATTTAGTAACTTACTTTTAGCTGATGAAATTAACCGTACATCGCCTAAAACACAAGCTGCTTTACTAGAAGCAATGGAAGAACATAATGTAACATTTGATGGTGTTACTTATGATTTACCACATCCTTTTATTACGATGGCAACACAAAACCCCATGGGTTCTGCTGGTACTCAACCTTTACCAGAATCACAATTGGACCGATTTATGATTTGTTTATCTATTGGTTATCCTAATTTAGAAAAACAAATAGAAATTATTAAATCACGTCGCTATGATAATCCAATTGAAAGAATTAAAGAAGTTGCTTCAAAAGAAAATGTGATTGAAGTACAAAACTATTTATCTTCTGTACGTATCTGTGATGATGTTTTAAAATATATTGTCTTATTATGTGAAAAAACAAGAGAAATGCCTTTAGTAGAATTAGGTGTTTCTCCTCGTGGAGTATTAGCACTTGTACAAATGGCTAAAGCACATGCTGTTTTAGAAGATCGTATTTATGTTATTCCAGAAGATGTTCAATATGTCTTTTTAGATGTATGTGCACATCGTATGATATTACGTCCACAAGCAAGGGTAGAAGGTTTAGATGCTAGAGATATTTTAAATGAAATTTTAAAAGAAGTTAAACCTCCTTTGGCTGATTAAGATGAAGAATAAATATTTGTCGTATGGAATAATTAATTTCTTGGTACTTGTTGCCTATATTTATTCTACATATTTCTACTTCTTAATTATTTGGATCATTGGTATTGTTTTTCCATTTATTTTAATTACTTTATTGAAACTGGAATTAAGATATATTCAAATGGATATCCAAGGTCCAAAGCAAGGAAAAGTAGGTCAGTCTCTATCATTTACAACAGAAGTAAAGAGTCGTTATAGACTACTTGTTTCTGGAAGAATAGATTATGTTTTTGTTTATAAAAACATGACTTTAAAAAATGAACTTAAAAGAAATATTTTTATTCCATTAGGAATAAAAACAGCCCGAAAGAATCAAGAATATACTGCGACTTATTGTGGGAATGTCATGATTTCATATGAAAAAGTTTATTTATATGATGTTTTTGGGTTTTGTAGAGTTCCTATTTCACAAACTCAAAAACATCATCTTGTGGTTTATCCAGGGAAAGTAAATATAGAATTATTATATAATGAACTTTCTAAACCTTATGAAAATGGTGTTTTACAGTACCAATATAAAAAAGGTCCTGATATGTCTGAAATTTATGATTTAAAGACATATTATCCTGGAGATGATATTCGTCATGTTCATTGGAAACTTTCTGCTAAAACAGGACAAGTTTTATTAAAGGAAGGTTCTCATAATAGTAGTTTTGAAACTGTTTTACTTGTAGATATTGGTTTAAAAGATCAAATGAGTGAAATTGATAAACATGTTTTATCTAAATCGTTAGCTTTTGCGATGAGTATGTCTGAAAAGTTATTATTGAAAAATATAGGGCATTATGTTGCTTTATATGATCAAGGAAGTTTTTATTGGTTAGAAATGAATAGTCTTCAAGATTATTATCAAGGTATGGAAAATTGGATTTCTAAAGGTATTACAAGTCAAGGTGGAGATGCACTTCATTTGTTTGCGAGTGAGCATTTAGATTTATATTTTACAAAGATGATTTATGTAACTGCTGGAGATTTTAATGAAGAGTTATCTAGATTAAATGATTTTTTGAGTATTAGTGCAATTACGATTAAAAATGATATTCAAAATGTACAAACAATCAAACATTTTCAAAATCAGTTATATGAATTACCATTAGATTCAATTGATCAAAATATGTATCGTTTTGAAATATAAGGAGGTCAAATATGGAAAAAAATAAAAAAAATAGAATTATTTCTTTCATTGTGACCTTCTTTTATTCTTTAATGAGTGGTATCAGTTTTCTATGTTTTTATCATAATGTAGTAATAAGTTCTTGGTTATTAGAAATAATTGTGAGTATTGTTTTATTACTAGCTTTATCTTTGTTATCGTATAAAAAAATAAAAACAATTATTTTACCAATCATGATGACAATAATGATTGGAATTATTTATTCATTTCAAAGTTTTTATTATGGATTCTTTGGAATAATGAATTATATTATTGAATGTTATAATACAAAATTTGAAGATGCTAGAAATATGATGATGGCTGCTTCTATTACATCATCACATATACAAGCAATGAGTTTAGTAATTGTTATTTGGATGACGTATTATATTTATCAATCTATAAAGAAAGAAAAGTATACTGTGTTATCTATTCTTTTCTTTGTTTTATTTTCTTTTACATTATGGATCGATTGTTTTTCTTTTGTAGGAGGAACGTTGTTTAGTATTAATGCTTTAATGGTATGGATGTATCATCAAAATAAAGTAATTAATACAAAAACAATTCAATGGTTTATTATTCTTTGTATTATCTTTGTTTCTCTTGCGATACCAAGTTACCAAGATAATTTAACAATTGAACAAATTAAAGAAGATGTTTTACAACAAGTAGATGATCTTCGTTATGGTAAAGATAATTTACCTCAAGGTGATTTAAATAAGGCTTCTAGGATTCATGAAAATAATCAAGAGAGATTAGAAATAACAGTTTCACAAAGAAAAAACCTTTATTTAAAAGGATTTGTAGGAAGTACATTAGAAAATAATCAATGGCAAGATTTGACAAAAGCAAGTTATAATGGTGAACATGAAGGTATGTTGAAATGGTTGAAAAAGAAGAAATTTTCTTCAACATATCAATATAACCTTTATCAAAAACTATCAAAGAATGATGATCAAAAACAAAATGTAACCATTAATAACGTAGCAGCAAATAAAAAATACTTATATACACCTTATTCAATTAATCAAAGTGATGTTACATCATCAAATATTCAAAAAGATTTAAATTTACAATCAATAGCCTTATTTGGAAGTAAAAGCTATAGCTATCAAGAAACTTCCTCTACTTCACCAAGCGAATTAATGGTTGGAAGTGATTGGTTAAATAATCCAAATGCTTCACAAAAAGAATATTTAGATACTGAATCTATCTATAGATCATTTGTTTATGAAAATTATCAAACGGTAGATAAAGGATTAGAAAAAACAATTTCTCAATTATTTGATCAAGATGATTTTGAAAACACAGGTATTTATTCTGTTTGTCAACATGTTAGAGATACAATGACAAGTTATTTAAAATATGATGATCAAATAAGTGATAAAGATAGTTTAGAGGATTTCTTAAATCAAAAAACAGCAGGTAATGATGTATTATTTTCGACAGTAGCAGTTGAAGCTTTTAGATATTACGATATACCAGCTAGATATGTAGAAGGTTATTATTTAAAAAGTGATGCAATTGATGATGAGGGAAATGCAACTTTAACCTCAAAAGATGGACATGCTTGGGTAGAAGTATATTTTGATGGTATGGGATGGTTACCAATTGATGTTACACCTGGTTATTATTATGATGTGTATACTTTAATGAATATGGTCGCAACTCCTCAAGGAGAACAAAGTGATACAAATATTGAAAAAGGACATCAAGATTCTCAATCTGTTGATGATGGTCAAAATGGTGGCATGATTAATGATTTAATTGATCATGTTGGAAATTTAGGTATGATGTCTTTAGGGGTATTAACAATTGTTTGTGTAGTTATCTTTATTATATGGATTTTATTAGAATTATTAAGATTGATTTTAAATATAGGTGTTAAATATATTTATCATCATGCTTCTTCTAAAAATAAAACAAAATATTTATATGGTTTAATGGAAATGTATTTGAAATCTTATGGTATAGATTATCAATTAGGGTTAGATTCTATAGAAGTGGATGAGACTTTAGAAAAGATGGATTTGATTCATCAAGGTGATTTTTTAAGAGTTTGTAGGTTGTTTGAAAAGAGTTTTTATGGTGAAATAGAGTTAGAAGAATTTGAACTAAATATCATTATTCATTTTATTGTTTTATTGTATCAAAATCAAAAGGGATTAAAATGGTATAATAAGCTTAAAAGAAGATATACTATCTTATCTAGAAAAGATATTTATTTGAAATTAATAAGGCGTAATGAGGGTGATTAGGATGGATAAAAATGGGAAAATACTGATTGTTGATGATGCAAAGTCTAATCGAGAGATACTCTCTGAAATATTAAATCAATATACAGTTATAGAAGCAAAAGATGGCTATGAAGCTTTAGAATATTTAAAATCTGATAGCAAAAGTGTTGCACTTGTTTTATTAGATCTTGTCATGCCTGAAATGGATGGCTTTGAAGTTTTAAAGTATATGAACAAAAATCATTTGATAGAAGAAGTGCCAGTGATGATTATTTCTATCGATA
>UMIB01041925.1_pt1 | contig 15967 bp, 8 predicted proteins | sample 1965641 | NCBI WGS metagenome assembly UMIB01 (sample SAMEA4836110, study PRJEB28245) | human gut metagenome | biome: gut microbiome; material: fecal sample | place: Denmark | collected 2008
AGGGGTGTGTGATGGGCTTCGGATGTGTGTTGATGTGGCTTGTGTGAGGGCTTCGGAGGTTTGTTGGTTTGGTTTTGAGGGTGGTCTTTTGGGGGCTGCCTGGGTTTTGGAGGGAGAGGGTTGTATGTGTGATTATGTGGTTTTGCCGCTTTTGAATTCGTCTTTTGAGCCTGGGAGGGCTCGGGAGGTTGTTGAGGGGTTTGTTGATGTGGATTTGAGGAATATTGCGCGGGCTGAGCTTTTTTATTTTACGGGGCAGGCGGAGGAGTGTTGTGAGATCACGAGGGGGTATCTGTCCAGTAGGGTTATTGAGCTGAAGCTTTCGGCGTGTATTTTGTATGGGTATTCTAATCTGTCGCTGGGGAATGTGGCGGCGGCTAAGCGGGGGATGGAGGGGATCCAGTCCTGTGTGAAGATTGCTATGAAGAAGAAGGTTCCTAAGGATGTTTATGCGTCCTGTCTTCTGGCGGGGTATGTGGGGGCGGTTTTGCTTCATCTGCCTACGGATGGGATGCCTGCTTTTGGGGAGTACAGCAGGATGCTTCCTGAGGGGCTGAGGCTTTTTGCCACGTATGTGATGGCGCACCATACTTATCTTAACGGGGAGATATGGAGTGCTTATGGGATGGGGAAGGCTGCTTTGTTTATGGCGGATAGGTCGTATCCGATCAGTATGACGTATATCCACTGTATGATGGCGGTGTGTGCGATCAACCGAAAGCATAAGCAGGAGGTGCAGGAGGAGATGCTCCGGAGCTGGGAGCTGGCGAAGATGGATGGGTTTCTGGAGCCTTTTATTGAGCATCATGGGCTTTTGCGGGGGCTGATCGAGGCTTGTATCCGGAACCGGGATCCGGAGGCGTATCAGCGGATCACGGAGGGTGTGATTTCTTTCAGCAGGGGCTGGATGGCGCTTCATAATCCAGAAAACCGGAGAAAGGTTACGGGGGAGCTGTCGACGATGGAGTTTTCTATTGCCATGCTGGCAAGTGGGGGATGGACCAATAAGGAGATCGGAGAGCATCTGGGGATTTCCATTAATACTGTCAAGCATTACCTTACGGATATCTTTTGCAAGCTGAATGTCAAGAAGCGGGATGAGCTGAAGAAATTCATGTTAAAATAGTGACAGAGGCACTTTTTTTTGAAAAAACGGGCTTTACAAAACAACTGGTAGTGTTGTATAAGAAATATCACGAATAGTCAGATTTTATCGGAAAAATCAGACGAAAAGAACCAGTAAACGAGTAAGTTAAGAAGGAGGAGTTGAAGACTGATTTTCGATAGCATCTGATAATGTCAATATCCTTACCAAAAATGCCTGGTATATTGACACTACAATCACATAAGGGTAAAATATTGAAAAGGTGTAACCTGTTTACTCACCGGCTAAAAACATGAAGCTTTTTTAAGAGAAAGGAATATAAACAGAAGTAAAGTAATAAGAAATACAGTACACGTTAATGCACACATAGGAAAGCGGGAAAGGTATGAAAAAATTAAGGAATAATAAGATCAGAAAACTCCTGGCATTTATGGTGGCTTTGGCGTTGATGGTATCCTGTATGCCGAGTGCATATACGATCTCCGCGAGTGAGGCGTTCGGAGATGGAACGGAGGATATATTTACAGATGGCGAATTTACATCTGAACCAGCGGCCGAAGAATCGACACCGGATGTAAGCAGCGCTGACCAGGAGGAAACGGAACAGGCGCAGCAATCGACGCTTACATATGAGAATGATTCTGTTAAAGTAACAGCAGAGGCACTGGAGGACGGAGCTCTTCCGCAGAATACAGCATTGAAGGCTGACAGCGTAAACGAGAATTCATCCGTATCTTATGATACAGTTTCTCAGAAGCTTTCAGCAGCATCTACAGACAAGGGCAGCAGCCTGAGAGGTTTTTTTGCGTATGATGTGTATTTTGCTGATGGCGACGGAAACAGAGTCGAGCCGAACGGCAGAGTCAGAGTAACTTTTGAGTACAAGACACCGGCAGCACCGGAGCTTACCGATGCAGCCAGCACGAGTGTAACCGTTGAGAAGCTTCATTATAACAGCAGTACCGGTGATACTGATGTTAACACCTTACAGGCCAACGAGGATCTGAAGGTTCTGAATGTCAACGAGGGCAAACAGATCCAGACACTTCAGGTTGAGACTGGCAACGCAGCTGTTTTTGCCGTTATGTGGGATTCTCCTGAGACAGCAGATGTCGAGGCGGAAGCTGTTTCCGGTAATGAGGACGAGGTGCCTATCGCATCAGAGGAGCTTACGGACGGAATGGATATTTCGGACGAGCCTGAGCAGGATGCAGCTGAGACACCGGCAGCAGAGAATCCGGAGGTAACTCCTGAGGCAGAGCCTTCTGAGGCTCCGGCGGAGAATCCGGATGCTGAACCTACCGAAGCGCCGGCAGAGGATCCGGATGTGGTGGAAGAACCGGCAGAGGATATTGCGAGCCCGGAGGATGTTCCGGCAGCAGATGAGAATGGTGAGACAAGCCTGATCGAGGTTCTGGGAGATGATACGAATCTTCGTGTCAGTCCATCTGTCGAGGCAGAGGTTCTGGCAACTGTAAACGCAGGAACACAGCTCACACTTCTGGATACCGTAACAGCAGAGGACGGAGCAACCTGGTACAAGGTTTCCTGGGAAGGAACCGAGGCTTACATAAGAAGTGATATGGCACAGGTTGTTGACAGCAGTGATGAGGCAGAAGAGCCTGAGGATGTTCTGGAAAGCGAAGAAGTTTCTTATTCCCAGGAAGTTGGTAATGTAGTTGTAACTGCAACAGCAGCGAAGGGCGTTATTCCGGAAGGTGCACAGTTTGTTGTGACTCCGATCGAGAAAGGTTCTGACCAGTATGCAGATATCGAGAAACAGCTTCACGAGGGTGCAGAAAATGAGAGTTATACAGTAGCAGGTTTTCTTGCATACGATATTAGTTTTCTGAATGACGATGGAACTAAGATCGAAGCGCAGAACGGAAGTGTCAGGGTATCTATAGCCTACAAAGAAGCAGAAATCCCAGAAGATGTAGCTGAAACAGATACAGCACAGGAAAACATGAATGTATCTCTGGTACATTTTGTGGAGGATGCAAATGGTAATGTCACAGAAGTTGTTAATATGAGCAACGATGGACAGGCTGAAGTAAGTACAACCGACAATGGAGAGATTGAAAGTGCAAACTTTGAAACAGAGAGTTTTTCTACTTTCTCAGTTGTATGGTTGGCAGATGATTTCACTTCTGTACAGACAACTAGTAGTTATGGTGTGGAGGAAACTGTTGATAGTGCTAAAAGAGGTATTACTATCAATATGTTTAATTACGATACTGCTGGAATAAATGAAGGTCATTCTTTGAAGTTTAGTAATGGAAGTGATGGAGGAAACGAGGATTATAATAAGTATAGAGGGCCATCTGATCTCTCTCTTGGCATTATGCAAAAGAGATTGGGAGAAGATTCATATCCGATAGTAGATAAGGGTAAAAAAGAGAGTAGTTCGTATTTATTCTCAACGAAGGAAGGTACGGGCAAGGAGTTTTATTCTGATGCAAATTACTTATTTAAACAAGATGCAGATGGTTACTATGAATATGATAGTACTAAAAATTTTGCACAGTTTAATAAAAATACAAAAGAGTTTACTGTATATAAGGTACCAGGAAGTAGTAAAGATCCAATAGACCTACAACAAGGTTCGAAACATGGAAGTTTCTTTCCATTCAATACATTAGGTGATCATAAATACTGGGGTATTCCTCAAATTTCAGAAAAATCTCCAGATTTCCATTTTGGTATGACAATGTCAGCTAAATTCATTCAGCCAAAAGACGGAAAAATTAATGGTAATAATATGGTATTTGAGTTTTCTGGAGATGATGATGTATGGGTTTACATCGATGGCGTTTTGGTGTTGGATATTGGTGGTATTCATAATTCAGTGTCTGGTTCTATTGATTTTGCTGAGGGTACAGTTAAAGTTGGTAGTAACAATTATACTTTAAAAAATTTATTTAAAGAGGCAGGAGCAGAAAAAGAAGGAGATTTTGTTAGCAGAAAGGATATTTTCAAAGATTACACAGTGCATACAATTAATTTCTATTATCTCGAAAGAGGTAAGGGTGATTCCAACTGTAAGCTTAAGTTCAATCTTCCAACAGTTCCGGATGGGTCTGTTAAGGTTCAGAAACAGTTGAGTAATACAGATAAAGAGAAGTATGCAGATGTAAAGTTTAAATTTCAGTTACTTGTTAAGGATGAAAAAGAAAATTATGTTCCATCAACTCCTAATGGTATTTTAGACGATGGTAGAAAAGTTGAATTCAGTGAGGATAAGGTATTTACATTGAAACCTGGTCAGTACGCAACTTTTTCTGGACTTAAGGCAAATACGAAATATAGGATTAAAGAACTTGGTGTATCAAAGAACGAATATGATAAGGTTTTCATCAATGATGAAGTGACAACAAGTCAGGATGGAAATGTTATTTCTAACGAAGCTACAGTTGGCAGTAGACCATGGGTAATTTTTACTAACAAGTGTAGTGAGAAAAATAGTCGTAAGCTGTGTATTACCAAAAAGATTAAAGGGGATATTCCTGTAAATGATAAATTTGATTTTGAGATAAAGTTGAATGGTCAGAAGTATACAGGAAATTATTATCTGCAAGATTCTGAAGGAAATTATTATACAAGTGAAAATGGACCATTAAAGAAGGCAAAAAATAAGACTGTGTGTGGAAGTGCAGTTAATGGTGTTGTTTCTTCAGTTCCTGCAGGATACACAGTAGTTCTTGAACAAATTTTAGCTGGAACAAGCTTTGAGGTTAACGAGATCAATCTTAATCCAACGGATTATGGAAATCCTGAGTACAGTATTGAGGCGGCAGAGGATGTTAATACAACTGATAAAGCATCAGGAAAAATTGAGTTAGGTAGTGATGCGAAGGTAACGGTTACTAATACACGCAACAATGTAGCCAGTCTCGAAATTACAAAGGTAAATACAAGCAATCAGTCATTACCTGGAGCAAAATTTACTCTTACATTGGATGGTGATTCAGCGAAAACGTATAATGTAACATCTGATGAAAATGGTCTTTTGAAGTTTGAAAATCTTTCAGTCGGAACTTATACATTGACAGAAACAGAGGCACCGTCTGGCTATGTTAAATCTACAGAGAGTTATAAAGTAAAAGTATCAGTTGAAAATAATAAGGCAACTGCTAAGCTTTATAAAGCAGATGGTACGAATGAAATTGAGAACAAACAGATCATTAACTACACTGAGAAGGAAGAAGCCGAAAATAATCTTACCAGTAGCAAAACAGCCAAAGTTGTTGATTATGAGAATAGAATTTATAAGATTAATCTGAATGCAGAAACAACTGGACGCGAAGGAGATGTGGAGGCACAAGGTGCGAGTGTAGTAATGGTATTGGATGCTAGTGATTCTATGAATGATAGCATAGCTAATACTAATACTAGCAAGCTTGTAGCATTACAAAATGCAGCGAACACTTTTATAGATACCTTAAAGTCTAAATCACCGGAGAGTGAAATAGCAATAATCTGGTATAGTGGAAGTGAGGGAGGTAATACTTCAATAACGAATTCGAAATTTAAGCAATTAAACAACAATGAAGATGTGTCAAGTTTAAAGCGTACAATTGATAACAAGGATGCTTCCGGTGGAACACCAATGGGAGTTGCATTGGCGACTGCTAGAAATCAGTTATCAAGTGCAAAGCACGAAAAAAATAAGTATGTAGTGTTTATGACAGATGGTTTGCCAGGACATAATAATAATGATAACTGGAATTGTATGGTTGCCAATAATGCAGTTAATAATGCGAATTCTATAAAAGAACAGGCAACTTTGTATACGGTTGGTGTTGGGCTTAATGATGCGGGTAGTTTTAACTGGAAATTAGGACATTCTTCTACATCAAGTAACAGCGGACACGGATACAAATACTACCGTCATAAATCAATAACCGGAAGCGAATTTCTGAGCCAATATATAGCAACTAAATCTAGCGATGGTACTAAGAAGTATGCGTATGATACTAGTGGTCTAAACGACTTAGTAAACACATTTAATGTTATTGCTGGTAGTATTGGTGATTTGTTTACAGTGCAGCCTAAAGAAATCGTAGATGTGATTGATGCAAGATTTAAGCTTACGGATGATGGGTTAAATGATTTGGCAACTAACAGTAGGCTGGGAACAGGAAAAATTAAAACCAATAACGACGGATCGAAGGAAATTATCTGGACAGATAGTACTACAGGTTCGGTAGTGGGAAAAGTTACGATTGTTGAACGGGGTGACGGTACAACTAAAATTACCTGGAAAGAACAGGCGGCCAGAATTGGAAATGCAGCCACAGAGAACGAGAATGACAAAGGTTGGAATGCAAGTTTCCGGATTCAGGCGAAAGACGACTTCATTGGTGGAAACATGATTCCTACTAATGGTGCAGATTCAGGTATTTATCTGAATGGCGGTGGTATTAAAGAGTTTGAGCAACCATCTGTTAATGTTAAGCTTCTTAATTTAAATATCGGCAGTAAAAAAATAACAGTATTCAAAGGTGATCCAATAACGGCAAAGAATTTTGGAAATGAACTTGCTGAAACGATAAAAGTTGTACAGCTCAATAAAAAGGAAACTTTAACGGCTGTGGAGCCTATGGATGCTGGTAAGAATAGTGTTAAATTACCTGATTTGGAAGATGCTGATATTAAGAAATTAAATACGGATAAAGAGTTAACCATTGGCAGTGAAGGACGATATCAGTATATATATCCTGGTTCTAAGGATGCAGTAGGATATTTCACTTATACTTATAAAATAGTTAGGGGAAATGCTGATGAGCACCTTGCTAATTCAGTTGGAGAAAAGGTGGAGGAGTATCAGTTAACGGTTACTTATCATCCATATTCAAAAGAAGTAAGAAAACAAAAACTAGCTAAGATTAAGGAGCCGGATGAAGAAGTATATACAGCTGAAAATGCTCCAAAACCTGATTTAGTTGAACAACCAAAGGGTGGAATTAGTGTTGATTCAAGTGTAGCATCAACAGGCACTTATACTGTGAAGGTGATTGCTGGTGAATTGCAGATCGTTAAAAAACTGGATGCACAAGCTGAGAAGGAAGAAACATTTAGATTCACAATTACAGACAAAAATGGAGATGTTGCAACTGCAACTGCAAAGATTGCAAAAGGCGGAAAAGAAGCAACTGCAGTATTTGAGCTTGTAGGTGAAGCCAACGCAAAACTTGAACTTGATAATAAGAAATTAAGTGAACTGTCCCGAGGTGATTATGTAGTTAAAGAGTCTTCAGACAACACTAGTTATGAATTACAGAGTATTGTAACAGGTAAAGGAACCAATTGTGACAGTGCAATTGCTGAAGATTTGTCAAATGGTATTACATTCACTATGGGAACAGACAAAAAGCAAAATAAGGTTCCACAGAATGGAAATACAACAGACGGACGAGTTGGAATTGCCGAATTCACTAATAAAAAAACAGTTGTGAATATTGATTTTGAGAAAGTTGATGCTGAGACCAATACAAAGAAGTTGTCAGGTGCTGAATTTGATTTATATAAAGCTAATACGGACGGAGAACAAACAGGTGATCCGATTAAGCAGTATGTATCTGACAAAAATGGAAAGGTTTCTATAGAGAACCTTCCAATTGGAAATTATGTATTGGTTGAAAGAAAAGCACCAGCTGGATATCAGTTATCTGCAAAACCATGGAAAATCATAGTAGGAAGCGACAGAAATATAACGGTAACACATGGTGATGATACTGTTAGTCCAAAGGGTAATGAAAAGATTTACCAGCTTACCAATGCTAAACTTTATTCATTACCAAACTCCGGTGGTCCGGGAACCTATGGATTTACAATCAGTGGTGTAGCGATTCTTGCAACTGCACTCCTGTTGTTTATAAATAATAAACGAAGGGAGGAAGAAGCAAAGAGATCGTAACACATTAATTGTAAATGGCCGATGAAGGGCGAAAAAGAAAAATGCAGAGAAAGAAAGGAGCAAACCTTATGAAAAATTTATTTAAAAAGATTGGTGCATTATTAGTGGCAGCGGTTATGGTACTGTCTATGTGCACAGCGGTATTTGCAGCCAAGGTAGAAAATGAATACACAAATGCTATTACCGTTAAAAATTTAGCAGCTGATGTAGATACTACATTGAAAGTGTATAATATTATTTATCTTGATGTGACGGGTGGAAATCAGACATGGAAGGTCGTTGATTGGGCTGATCCTTATGTCTCAGAAGATGCTGCCACCGGTGCATTCCAGATTACTGATTCTGCTGGATTAAGAAATGCAGCAGATGCACAGCAAATTGTAGATTTTACAGCAACAGAACATGGAACAAGTCATGTATTTTCTGGACTTCCAATCGGTGCATATGTTATTCGTGCATTTGATACCAAAGGTACTTATAGTCTTATGGTAGCAAATACTTACAAAGATAATGATACTTATATGGCTAGTGAATCAGCTGATGTAGTTGCTAAAATGTCAGAATATAAGGTTACAAAAGAGACAGGGGATAAGTTTGTTCACAGAGGACAGCGTGTAAACTTTACAGTAACTACACAGATGGCACCAAAAACAAATGCTGCTAATGAGAATTTAACAACTTTCAAAGTAATAGATACTTCAACAGGTCTGAAGGCAGACACCTTTGTTCTTGATAGTGTTAAAATTGCTGGAAACCCTGTAACTGTAGATAAATCAAAAGCAACTGCTGTTTCTAATGAAGATGGAACTGTAACATATACTGTAGATTTAAGTGATTTTATTTCAACTACAGAAGCTGGTGCAACAATTGAAGTAAAATATAGTGCTATAGTAGAAAATGATCACACATATAACAACTGTGCTACAGCAAGTGCAGAGACTGTTGAGTATACTCCGAGTAGAGTAGATGGTTTTATGGGAAATGTTACTTTAAAGAAAGTTGATACAAAAGGAACTACACTGAATGGCGCAGAGTTCCAGTTATTAAAGGTAACTCCTGCTGAAAAAGAAGGTGCTGAGGCAACAAAAACACCAATTAGTGTTGTGAAAGTAACAAATGGTGAGTACAAGGTTGCTCTGGATGAAGAACAGAATGCTACAACTACATTAGTAGCAACAAACGGTACATTAAAAGTTACAGGTCTTGATGAAGGCAGCTATGAATTCAAAGAGACAAAAGCACCGACAGGTTATAAAGTAAATTCTGAGAATAAAGCATTTACAATTACAGCAGATGAGACGGCTGAAGTAACTGTTGATGCAGGTAACTTTGTCAATACCAAACTTTCCTCCCTTCCATCCACAGGTGGCATGGGAACATACCTCTTCACTATCATCGGTGTTGTAGTTATGGCTGGCGCTGCTGGTGCTTTCTTCATCAGCCGCAGAAAAGGATCTGAGGAGTAATCGTTTGATTGCCGGATCGATTCAATTCAAAAATTATTTATAAGCAACGACAAAGCAAGTATTAAAACAAAGTAGTAAATCTTTTACCGCCCGGCCCTTTCGGGGGCCGGGAGTGGTAAATACAACAGTATGGAGAAACCTATGAGAAAGAATAAGAAGAAAAATTATATTGGACTTGGTTTGCTGTTTCTGATAGGGTTGTCCATACTGCTGTATCCAATGGTCAGTGATGCCTGGAACCGGTACAGGGACAGCCTGCTGATCAGTAATTATAGCAGCAGTGTTTCTTCGGATGAGAATTCGGAGAAGATTGACAGTATGTGGAAGGCAGCGCAGAAGTATAACGAACAGATCAAGCAGGAAAGTGTGCCGGATGCTTTTTCCGTGAGGGATGGCCAGACGGACAGTACATATGAGTCTCTTCTGAACCTGAATGGTGATGGAATGATGGGGTATGTGGAGATTCCTGTGATCGATGTGAGCATTCCAATCTATCATTACACGACAGATGAGTCTCTGGAGAAGGGCGCCGGTCATTTGTTCGGCAGCAGTCTTCCGGTTGGCGGCAAGAGTACTCATTGTATTTTGTCGGCACACAGAGGACTTCCAAGTGCGAAACTTTTTACAGATCTGAATCTTGTGGAAGAGGGAGATGTTTTTTACCTGCATGTGCTGGGTAAGACTCTTGCCTACGAGGTGGATCAGATTCTTACCGTTCTTCCGGAGCAGACAGAGTCTCTGGGTATCACGGATGGGGATGATTATGTAACGCTGGTTACGTGTACGCCTTATGCGGTGAATACGCACAGACTTCTGGTGAGGGGACACAGAGTTCCGATGAAGGCTGCGAAGGCGGTTCAGAAAGCAGAGAAGAAGGTTACCGGAATCACCAATCCGACGCTTCCGATGCTTGCTCTCTGTGTTGTGATCGGAATTGTGATCGCGGTGATCCTGGTTGCCGGTATCAATTCTGTTCAGAACAAAAAACGACGCAGGAAATGATTTATGGCTAAAAAGAAAAAAAAGAAAAAGAGTAATGTTGTCCTGAACATCATGATTGCCCTGGTGTTTCTGGCGGGGGCGGGAGTGTTCCTTTATCCTACGATCAGTGATATGTGGAACCAGTATCGAAATGCCCAGCTGGTCAGTAAGTACGAGGAAGCGGTAACGGAGCTTTCGGACAACGACTATGACAGGCTGTGGAAAGAGGCGAAGGAGTATAATGCCGAGCATCCGGTGAATGCCATTGTAGATGCTTTTGAGGAAGAGGATACTTATGAGCTGAGTCATCCTTATGACATGGTTCTGGATCCGAACGGTGATGGTCTGATGGGGAGTATCGAGATCCCGAAGATCAAAGCCAGACTGGCGATCTATCACGGACTGAGCAAAACGGTCCTGGAAAAGGGTGTCGGTCATGTGGAGGGTACCAGTCTTCCGATTGGAGGAAAGAGCACCCATGCGGTTCTGGCGGCGCATCGAGGTCTTCCTAACGCAAAGCTTTTTACAGATCTGGATCAGATGGAAAAGGGAGATATTTTTATCCTGCACATTCTTGGCAAGCATCTGGCCTATAAGGTGGATCAGATCAAGACGGTGCTTCCGGATGAGACCAGTGACCTGGATATTATTGAGGGTGAAGATCATGTGACTCTGATCACGTGTACCCCTTATGGAGTTAACACCCACAGGCTTCTTGTCCGGGGAGTGCGGACGAAATATGTGGTGGAAGATACAAAGAATGACGAAACGATACCGCAGAAGCTTGCTGTTGTGGATCCGAAGAGGGTTCTGGCCGGCGGCGCTGCAGTGCTTGTTGTTCTGATCCTGCTGATTTATCTGATCGTCCGTCATAGGGACAAAAAACGGAAAAAGAAGCAGCTTTCAGAAAGGAAAGAGGAGGCAGAGAGCGATGAAAAATAGAAGAAAGCAAGGGAAAATATTCCGGAGCCTTCTGGCTGTTCTGATGCTGACGGCTATGCTGGTCACGAGTGTTTTGCAGCCGGTTTTCGCCGGGGATTATGAAGCTGGAAAAACAGGTAATCTGACGTTGACGGTTCAGCAGGCGGATGAGGAGGGAAACCAGACTCCGCTGCCGGATGTAGGGCTGACAATCTACAAGGTTGGCAGTGTGAATTTTGATGGCAATGTGCATTTCGTGCTGGATGAGGCATTGGCTGCCGCAGCAATCGATTTTGATTCCATCACGACGGCTGATGGCTGGTATGAAGCGGCAGAGAAGCTGGCGGCTATGATCGTCAGCGGAAGCGTGGATGTGTGGGGTATGTCTAAGTCCTCTGATGCAGAGGGGAATATGACTTTCGCTGATCTGGCTGAGGGTATGTACCTGGTGGTGCAGACAGATGGAAACAGCAGTGTTATGGTTTCACCGATGCTGATCTCCGTTCCTTTTGCAGATCAGGAGCAGGGATGGATGTACGATGTACAGGCTTATCCGAAGTCTGTAAGTAATCCGCCGAAGCATACACAGATCCAGGTTACGAAGAGGATCTATAATGTTGATGATAACGGGAATGTGATTCCTCTGGAAACGAAGGAGGATGTAACTTATAAGGTTGGCGTTTTTTCGGATCAGGAAGGTACGATCCCGTTCCGTGATGATTATTTACAGGATATCCATATCCAGAATGCTTCCAGTGGTACAGCTACATGGACGGATGTTCCGGATGGCACCTATTATGTATTTGAGCTGGATGAGGATGGAAATCTTCTTCAGCAGAATACGGAGATCAAGGTGGATGATCAGAATTTTTACTACTACGATGTAACGAAGCCGAATGGTGAGAATGAAGAGAAGTCCAATCAGGTTGTGATCGGTGGAGATAGTGGTGTTACTGAGGCTGCGGCTTATGTAAATAACTATTATACAAAGATTCCGGATATATTCAGCCGTAACGGATTTATCAACATTAAGAAGAATGTGATGATCGATGGTGTTGCTTCTACTGTGGATGATACGTTCTATGCAGGTGTGTTCTCCACTGAGAGTAACGGTGAGCTGACGCTTGAGAAGGTAGTGACTCTGAAACAGAATGATAGTGTTCAGGTAATGTTGGATCTTCCAAAGGATCAGGAGATCAACAGTGTTACGTATACTGTTCTGGAGACGGATAAGGATGGAAATCCGGTTGATGATGATACCTTTAAGTATACAGTTACCGGTCAGGGTGAGGTTACACTGAATAATGATAACCGATATACTGTAACAAAGGAGATCACCAACAGTCTTTCTTCCGAGCCGACACCGATTCCGACTGCTACACCTGGAACAAATCATGGTGGAAATGATCGGATCACTCCGATCCCGAATAATGGTACAGCGGGCGGAACTGCTCCGAACGATACCAGCGGTACAGCAAGACGTTCTGTAAAGACCGGCGATGATACACCGATCGGCGTATGGGTTGGAATCCTTGCAGCAGCGATCATTGTTGGCGGTGGTGCAGCTTATGGAGTTAAGAGAAAGAAGAAAAAATAAATAACGGATCATTCTGAAGGATGATCGATGGAAGAACCGGGCGATGTGGATGCCCGGTTCTTTTTTGGGAATATTTACGTATTGGGGATGAAAAAGCAGCGGGTGATATTTTTTATCGAAAATTGCTCTTGACATTTTGGTATGATAAGTATATTGTATGTGTTGCAGTAAATTTCATAAAAGATAGCCTTTTATTCAGAGTGGTGGAGATACAAAGGATCTGTGAAGCCACGGCAACCCCGGATAACCCAGGAAGGTGCCAACCTGAGCGAGCAATCGAACAATAAGAGGATTGTTTACAGAATTTAAACAGTCCGGATTGTACGGGCTGTTTTTTATGTATATAACCATTGTTTTATTACAAAAGGAGAAGATCATGGAGAAAATTTTATTTACATCTGAATCTGTAACTGAGGGTCATCCTGACAAGGTCTGCGACTCTATTTCCGATGCGATCCTTGATGCTATGATGGCACAGGATCCGATGAGCCGTGTTGCTTGCGAGACTGCTACTACAACAGGTCTTGTACTTGTTATGGGCGAGATCACAACCAAGGCTAATGTTGATATCCAGAAGATCGTTCGCGATACTATCCGTGAGATCGGATATGACAATGCGGATTATGGCTTTGATGCAGATACCTGTGCGGTTATTACATCACTTGACAAGCAGTCCACAGATATCGCTATGGGTGTTGACAAGGCTCTTGAGCAGAAAGAGGACGATATGAATGAGGACGAGCTGGATTCCATCGGTGCCGGTGACCAGGGTCTTCAGTTTGGTTATGCTTCCAATGAGACTGAGGAGTATATGCCATATGCCATCAACATGGCTCACAAGCTTGCTCAGCAGCTGACAAAGGTTCGTAAGGACGGCACTCTGAAATATTTAAGACCGGATGGAAAGACTCAGGTTACTGTTGAGTATGATGAGGCCGGCAAGCCGAAGAGAATTGATGCTGTTGTATGCTCTACACAGCATGATCCGGATGTTACTCAGGAGCAGATCCATGAGGATATTAAGAAGTATGTTTTTGATGCGATCATTCCGGCTGATATGGTTGATGCGGATACGAAGTATTTCATCAATCCGACAGGTCGTTTTGTTATCGGCGGACCTCACGGTGACAGTGGTCTGACAGGTCGTAAGATCATCGTTGATACCTACGGCGGAACAGGACGTCACGGCGGCGGTGCTTTCTCCGGTAAGGATTGCACAAAGGTTGACCGTTCTGCTGCTTATGCTGCACGTTATGTTGCAAAGAACATTGTTGCAGCCGGTCTTGCTGACAAGTGTGAGATCCAGCTTTCCTATGCAATCGGTGTTGCGCATCCGACTTCTGTCAGTGTGAATACCTTCGGAACAGGTAAGCTTTCTGAGACTAAGCTTGTTGAGATCGTTCGTGAGAATTTTGATCTTCGTCCGGCTGGTATCATCAAGATGCTTGACCTTCGCCGTCCGATCTACAAGCAGACTGCTGCTTATGGTCATTTCGGCCGTACAGATGTTGATCTTCCATGGGAGCATCTGGACAAGGTTGAGACTCTGAAGAAGTATCTTTGCAACAGCTACGAATAATCGTTTCAGAAGAATAAAGAGTGAAGCCCCCGGTAGTGCAAGTACCGGGGGCTTTTTGCATGGTGAGATGGGGTTTTTTATAGAAAATTTAGAGATAGGGAATATAGTTTATGTTATAATACGTGTATGTGAATGTGTGAATTTATAAAGGACGGAGATACAGATGAAGTTAAAAACACGTATTATTGTGGGCTTCGTTGCGATCATCCTGCTACCGCTGCTTCTTTTTTCCGCAAGTCTGTACGGGTTCAGCCAGACGCAGGCGAAGCATGTGCAGGAGAGCAGCAGCCAGGCTTCGGATTCCAGCCAGATGGTCTATGATATTTCGCTGCCGCAGTCTTCCAGCAGCCAGGTGAAGCTGATGGCCAAGGATATGATCCTGACCGCAACGATCATCCTTGTTTTTACTGCGTTGTCCGTAGGGCTGTGGATCTATCGGAGCATTGCGGTTCCGCTGGTGAAGCTTAAGAAGGCTACCAAGAACATCAAGGAGGGGAATCTGGATTTTGTGCTGGAGGTTGAGGGGAATGATGAATTTTCCCAGCTTTGCCAGGATTTTGAGGAGATGCGTAAGCGTCTGAAGGAGTCCACGGAAGAGAAGATCCTGATGGATAAGGAGAATAAGGAGCTGATCAGCAATATTTCCCATGATCTGAAGACGCCGATCACTGCGGTGAAGGGTTATGTGGAGGGAATCATGGATGGTGTGGCGGATACGCCGGAGAAGATGGACCGGTATGTGCGTACCATTTATAATAAGACCAATGAGATGGATCATCTGATCAATGAGCTGACCTTTTATTCCAAGATCGATACCAACCGTATTCCGTATACGTTCAGCAAGCTGAATGTGGAGGATTATTTTTCGGATTGTGCGGAGGAGCTTGGGCTTGAGATGGAGACCAGGGGGATCGAGCTTGTGTATGCCAATTATGTGGAGAAGGGTGTGCAGGTTATTGCGGATGGTGAGCAGATCCGCCGTGTGATCCATAATATTGTGAGTAATGCCATTAAGTATATGGAGAAGCCAAGGGGGATCATCCAGCTTCGGGTGAAGGATGTGGGTGATTTTATCCAGGTGGAGATCGAGGATAACGGCAAGGGTATTGCCGCCAAGGATCTGCCGTATATTTTTGACCGTTTTTACCGTACCGATGTTTCCAGAAATTCTTCCAAGGGAGGAAGCGGTATCGGACTTTCCATCGTAAAGAAGATCATGGAGGATCATGGTGGAAAGGTCTGGGCTACAAGCCGGCTGGGGATCGGAACGATCATGTATTTTGTTCTCAGAAAATATCAGGAGAATATCTTAAGTGATCAAAACTGTTGACTGATATGATTAAATGTGTTTGAATTTACTCAAAAGAGTAAATTATTATGAACACATCAAATATCACAA
>UMIB01039099.1_pt1 | contig 15820 bp, 13 predicted proteins | sample 1965641 | NCBI WGS metagenome assembly UMIB01 (sample SAMEA4836110, study PRJEB28245) | human gut metagenome | biome: gut microbiome; material: fecal sample | place: Denmark | collected 2008
AGCGTCCTGCGCTGCCCGTCCCCGGGGTTCTTTTTTATAAAGCCTTACTGTGCCTTTGCCAGAGCCTGTGCCACAGCCTCACGGAAGCCGTCGGAGGTCATGGTAGCGCCGGAAGCGCCGTCGATCTCTGCGCTGTTGGCAGCAATGGCGTTCTGGATCAGCTTGTCCAGAGCCGGTGCGCCAATGTCAGAGGACTCGGCATGGGAGTTGACCACGATGTCCGAGATCTTGCCGTCGGTGATGGTCACGGTCACTTCCATGTCGCCGCCGGTGCCGTTCTCCAGAGACATGCGGTTGTACTTGCCGTAGTCTGCATCAAAGATGGACCATGCAACGTTGCCGGTCTGGTGCATGACATTCATGCTCTTGCCCTGCACCCAGGTGCCCTCGTTCATGAAACGGTGGCCTTATGCTGCGCCGCCTGCAGGAGTACGACCAGGCCCACAGCACCGCCCTGCTGCACACCCTGTGCGTCTACCTGCTGCAGGAGCAGAACCTCCATGCCACGGCCCGGCAGCTTTTCATCCACCGCAATACGCTGGTGTACCGGCTGCAGCGCATCCGCACCCTGCTGCAGCTGGATTTGGATGACGCCGCCGTGCGCAATGTCCTGCGCACCGGCTGCATCCTGCTGGAATACTATCAGGGTGCCTTCTGATTTTTCGCACAAAACAAGCCCCGGCACAGTCTGCATTCCACACTGTGCCGGGGCTTCATTGGTTTGTTTTCGTTACAGGGTCTCTACGCGGTCAAACAGGGAGCCTGCGGTCTCCACCGCGTCCCTGCTGCCAAAGGTCACCTTCACACCGGCAGCCATGGCATCGGCCAGACCGGCGGCCTGCTCTTTGAGCAGAGCTGCGTCCACGGCACACAGGGCCTTGCGGTCGGCAGCCTTCATTGCTTCGGTGATGCCGCAGAAATACTGCCGGTCCAGCTCCCGTGCCTCGGCGCGGGGCTTGCGGGGCGTGTCCAGCTTGGCCACGGCACCCACGATCAGGTCGTTCAGGTCCTTTTCGGTGTAATCGCGGGCGGCCAGCTCCGCCGGGCCCTTGGCAAAGGTGTCGTAGCTCTCGGTCAGGTGGGGGTCCCGGTAGGTGTACAGGTACTCCACGCCGTCCGACGACAGCATGCCGGTGCCGTAGGCGCCGCCCACCTCGCGGATGTTGTGCCACAGGTATTCGTAGCTCATCACGCGGGCCAGCACCTTGCGGTCGCTGCGGCGCTCCATGGGCCACACCTGCACCGCGTAGTTCACGCCGCCGTCAATAATAAAGGCCTCGTTCACCGGCGGGGTCAGCGGCTCCGCATAGGGCTGCGCCGCGTCGCGCTCCTGCGCCGCAAACCGGCTGCCCGGCAGCAGGGTGCGCAAGGTGTCCAGCGCCTGCTCCGAGCCGTGCAGGCTCACGGTGAGCTGGGCGTGCTGCAGCACCTGGGCCCGCAGGGTTTCCAGCTTTGTGCCAAGGCCTGCCCAGTCGGCCTTTTCCAGCAGATCGCACAGGAAGTGATAATAGCTTACGCCGCTGCATCGCTCGCTGGCCGCGTTCTCCACATTGTAGTGGGCACTGGCACGGACCGCCGCATAGGCGTTGCCCTGCTGGATGAACTGCTGTTCCATGTTCAGTTTCTGCTGGCTCAGCACCCGGGCAAAGGCGGCTTCCGCCGCCGGGCCGGTGAGCTGCGTGTCATACAGCCACTCGCCGCCCAGCTCCACGGCCTTTTGCAGGCTGCGTTCCAGCAGGCTCAGGCTCATGGTCAGTTTGGCATGGCAGGGTGCGCCCTCCTGCCGGCCGGTCCAGAAGTCCAGCAGTACGCGGCTGTCGCCCAGCCAGGTGCTGCGCAGGGTGTTCAGCTGCTGGGCCGTGTGGGTCGGCGTGTCCAGCTCGTCCAGCACATCGGTGAGCAGGTCCAGATACGGCAGGTCCTCCGGGGCCACATGGCCCAGGTCATAGTAGAAATTCAGGTACAGGCTGCCCGCCGAGAGGTGGCGCAGCACCGTGGCACCGGCCACCTGCTCGGTCTGCCCGGCCGCGCTGGGGGCACCTTCGCCCAGGTCGGCCACGGTCAGCGGATGATCCAGCACCAGTTTGGCGTCGGTGCGGGCCGGGGCCTGTGTCTCTTCCTGCTTCTTGGGCAGGGTGGGCACCTGCAGCACCTGCACCGGAGCCGGGGCAAACAGGCTGCGCAGCAGCTCGTCGAACCAGCCGTCCGCCATCTTGCTGCGCAGGGAGGCAAACAGCTTATCCGTGTGCAGCAGCAGGGCAGGGTCCCCGGTGTGCAGCCAGCCCGTGGAAGCGTTGATGGCGTCCAGCACGCCGTCCGGCAGGCTGCCCGGCCGCTCCAGCGAGGCAAACTCTGCCGAATTCAGCGAGGCCAGCAGCAGCTCCTGCGGGATGCCCCGGGCCAGTACGTCATCCACTGCCTTGCGCACCGCCGGGGCAAACTTGCGGGCGCTCTCTTCGGTGGCACCCCGCAGCACCAGCTCCAGCGTGGGCTGCAGGGTGCTGTCATCAAAGCCCATGTCGATGTCCGCGCCCAGCTTTTCGGCCAGCAGGGCCGCTTTCAGGGGCGAATTGTTGGTGCCCAGCAGCGCGTCCAGCAGGATCTCCACACCCAGCTGCCGTTCCCGGTCCGCAAAGGCACCGGTGTACCAGGCCAGTGCGCACTGCACCTCGTCCGGCTCCGGGTTCTCGGTGTAATAGGGCAGCTCCACGCAGGTGCCCGGCTGCTCGTCCTGCACCGTCAGGCGGGGGCGGGTGGTGGTCCTGGGCATCCGGGACAGGTAATCGCGGTCCAGCATTTCCAGTTTTTCGGCCATGTCCATCTTGCCGTACAGGGTGATGCAGCAGTTGTCCGCGCTGTAGTGGCGGCGGTACACCCGCTGATATTTCTCATAGGTCAGCGCCGGGATGCTCTCCGGGTCGCCGCCGGACACAAAGCCATAGGCCGTGTCCGGGAACATGGCACGCTCCAGCGCATTCTGCAGCTGAGCGTCCGGGGTGGCAAGGGCCCCCTGCATCTCGTTGTACACCACGCCGCTCACGGTGCCGTCGGCATCCCGGTGCCAGCCCTCCTGCTCGAACACAGCCCTGTCCACCATGGCCAGCGGGCAGAACACCGCGTTCAGGTAGACGTCCATCAGGTTTCTGAAATCCGTCTCGTTGGGAGTGGCAAAGGGGTACACGGTCTTATCCGGGAAGGTCATGGCATTGAGGAAGGATGCCATGCTGCTCTTGAGCAGCTGCAGAAACGGCGAGGTGACCGGGTATTTTTCGCTTCCGGCCAGCACCGAATGCTCCAGAATATGAAAAACGCCGGTGTCATCGGAGGGGAAGGTGCCGAACCCGATGCCAAAGGCCTTGTTGTTGTCCTCATTTTCCACCAGCAGGATGGTGGCCCCGCTCACGTCGTGGGTGAGCACGGTCAGGGTACCGTGCTGCTCGGGGCAGTCCTCTGTGCGGACGAGGGTATAACCGGGAACCTGCTTCATCGCTTTATTCTCCTTTGTGTTTTTGGTCTGGCCCTATTGTATCATTCACCGTTCCAAAACACAATTGCCGGTTTGTAAACAATAACCCAAAAAGGCTCCCCTGTGCATGCACAGAGGAGCCTTTTGAAAAAACGTGTGTTACACCTGCTTGGCGTGTTCCGTCCGGCACGACACCCGGAACAGCACAAAGCCGATGACGAACAGCACCGCGATGCTGCCCACGCCCACGTTGGCACTGCCGGTGAGCTGGCTGCCCACACTGACGATCATGGTGCCCAGGAAGGATGCCCCCTTGCCGCAGATGTCGAACAGACCGAAGTATTCGCCGGATTTTTCCGCCGGGATGATCTTAGCAAAGTGGCTGCGGCTCAGTGCCTGCACACCGCCCTGGAACATCCCCACCAGCACGGCCAGCACCCAGAACTGCCACTGCTGGGTGAGGAAGAAAGCAAACACCGCAATGCCGGTATAGGCCGCGATGCACACCGGGATCAACTGGCTGGAGGGGTATTTTGCGCTCAGCCGGCCGAAGATCAGCGCCGAGGGAAAGGCCACGATCTGGGTGACCAGCAGCGCCAGCAGCAGGCCGGTGGTGTCCAGACCCAGGGCCGTGCCGTAAGCCGTGGCCATATCAATGATGGTGTACACACCGTCGATATAGCAGAAGAACGCCAGCAGGAACCAGAACACCTGCTTGTCCTCATAGAGGTGCTTCAGGGTGTGGCCGATACGCACAAAGCTCTGCCGGATGGCGTGCTGCTCCACCTCCACATAGTTGACCTGCCGGTAGCGCCGGAGCAGCGGCAGGGTGGTGCCCAGCCACCACACCGCCGTGATGAACAGTGCAATGGTCAGGGCGGTCATCTGGCTCATGCCGATGGCCCCGCTGCCCAGCACCAGCGCCAGACACACCACAAAGGGCACACAGCTGCCGATGTAGCCCCAGGCATAGCCGCGGGAGGACACCATGTCCATCCGCTCCGGGGTGGTCACATCTCCCAGCATGGAGTCATAGAACACCAGACTACCCGAAAAGCCGATCTTGGCCACGATGAAGATGACCAGGAACGGCAGCCAGGTGCGGGCCGCGCCCATGGCACAGCAGCCCAGCACACCCACGAACAGGCAGAGCATGAAGATGGGCTTTTTGAAATTCTTGGTATCGGCCAGCGTGCCCAGAATGGGCCCCAGCACGGCGGTGACCACCGTGACCACCGAGCTTGCATAGCCCCAGTAGGCCAGATAGTTCACCTTGCTCACACCGCCGGCCTCGGCCAGCGCATTGAAGAAGATGGGCACCAGCGTAGCGATCATCAGCACAAAAGCCGAGTTGCCCACATCGTACAGGATCCACGCACGCTCCAGCGGCGTGACCTTAAATTTTTTCTTTTGCATTCTTGTTCCTCTCGCACCGCCGTGCGGTGCACTCTCTTTTCCCAGTTTTCTGAACGACAGGGAGCTTCTCTGACCTCCTGCTGGCCGCCCCTCAGAATTCCCCGAAGGTGTGGTCATAGGCCTTGTCCAGCGGGGTGTCCGTGTCCAGCGTTTCCGCATAGGCTTCGATCAGCCGCACCGCCAGCGGAATGGCCTGCTGGTACAGGGCATCCAGTTTCTCATTGCTCTCGGTGCACTGCGGGTTGGGCTGCGGGTTGGCCACAAGGCCGTGGAGCACGTCGTACTTGCCCACTGCCTTCATGCCGGTGAGCACCACCCAGCGCTTGACCGCGCCGGAGGGCTGCAGCAGCCGGTGCATCGCGATCATCCCCTTGAGGGCGTCCAGCACCTGCAGGCCGGTCAGGCCCTCGTAGAAGGGCGCGATGACCCGGGCATTTTCCGCCGTGGGCCGGATATGGCTGGCCGTGAAGAAGCTCTTCGGGTCATGGCCGTCCCGGCGCAGCAGCATGTCGTCGAACTCGGTCTCGATTTCGCAGTGGCTCACTCCGCTCTGGCGGGTGTAGGCCTCCACATAGGGGTGACAGGTGCTGTCCAGCGCAAAATGACACACGAACCCCAGCGCATAGGCCAGCGCGGCGTCCCGGTCCTTTGCCTGTCGCACCACGCCCCGGGCGCGCTCAAAGAACACCCGGCCCGGCTGCTCGTGCATGGCGTTGCCCAGGGCACTCACGGGGTTGGACTTGGCTGCATGATAGTAGAACAGCAGATCCGGCCCGTGCAGGCCCACGTCGAACAGGGCCCGGTTTTTTCCGATCTGATCCTGCAGGGCTGCGGGCAGCTGCTGCAGAACATCCGCGCCGAAGCGGCGGTGCGCATAAGTTGACGGCATAAGATCCCCTCCTGTTTCTGTCGGGCGCAGTGCGCTCATAGTTTCAGTATAGCAGAAAGTTTCCCGACCTTCTACCCTTTTGTGTCTGATTTCTGTAAAAATTTTGAATGATTCTTACTGCATTCTGCCGGGTCGTTTCTGAAAATATGGGCTCTGCACGCAAAGCGCAAAAAAGCACAGCCGTTCTCAGAACAGCTGTGCCTTTCCGGTATCAATTCTTATAGGTTCTCGTAGCCCTGGGGCATCTCGTTCTTGCGGTTGCGGTCCATCAGGGTGCGGAGTGCGTCGCTGGCGCTCATACCCTCCTTGACGATGGCGTTCACCGTCTGCACGATGGGCATTTCCACGTTGTACTTGGCGGCAAGCTCCATGGCGGCGGGCAGGGCGTTGATGCCCTCCACCACCATGCCCACTTCCTTCACGGCCTGCTCCGGGCTCTCGCCCTTGCCGATGAGGATGCCGGCGCGGTTGTTGCGGCTGTGCATGCTGGTGGCCGTCACGATCAGGTCCCCGATGCCGGCCAGGCCCGCAAAGGTGTGGATGTTGCAGCCCATGGCCACGCCCAGGCGGGCGATCTCGGCAATGCCGCGGGTGATCAGGGCCGCGCGGGCGTTGTCGCCGTAGCCAAGGCCGGTGGAGATGCCCACGCCCAGGGCGATCACGTTCTTCAGGGCACCGCTCAGCTCCACGCCCTTGATGTCGGGGTTGGTGTACACGCGCATGCAGGTGTTGCTGAACACATCCTGCACAAAGCGGGCCGCCTCGTCATCCGGGCAGGCCGACACAATGGTGGTGGGCAGGTCCAGCGCCACTTCCTCGGCGTGCGTGGGGCCGCTCAGGGCCACCAACCTGCAGTTTTTGGGGCCGCCGTCCCTGTTCAGCTCGTCGGCGATCACCTCGGTCATGGTATATAAGGTATCCGGCTCCATGCCCTTGGCCACATCCACAAGGATCTGACCGTCCGGGATATAGGGCCGTGCCTTGGCGGTGGTGCCCCGCACGAACACCGACGGCACTGCAAACAGCAGCACATCCTTGCCGGTGCACACTTCCTCGATGCTCTTGGTGAACTGCAGCTCGGCCGGGATCTTCATGCCCGGCAGGTTGGGGTGCACCCGTGTAGTGGAGAGGTTGTCCACCTCCGCCTCAATGGCCGACCACACCTGTACTTCGTTGCCGCTGACGGTCAGCATCCGCGCCAGCGCCATGCCCCAGGTACCTGCACCCAGAACGCCAATCTTCCGTTTCGTCACGTTTGTGTCCTCCGTTTGCACCGGCAGCCGGGCCGCCGGTGAATTTGCGCGGCACCGGCAAACCCGGTGTGCACGTTGTTATGCCCATTGTACACGAAAGCGCCTGCCGCGTCAACCGGCTTGCCGCATTGCACAAAGTTCCCGCAGCGGCTGGGACGTTTTTGTTCACAATACGCGATTTTTGCAAACCATTTGCACCGCCGGACGTTTCATGTTATAGTATTCTGGTAGGTTTTGTAGGAATTTCCGCAAACCCCTTGACTTTGAGTATACTCGAAGTTGTATAATACATTCACCGCTGTTTTCTGAGAGTATTTGAGGTACTGTGATCGTTCATGTTTGAAGCACTTTTATCCAACCGCACGGTCAGCGTGCTGGTGGAGGCCCTGCCCCGCATCCTGACGGCCGGCCTTACCATGACCATCCCGCTGACGCTGGTGTCCTTCTTTTTTGCCATGATCATCGCGGTGGTGGTGGCACTGGTGCAGTACGCCAATGTGCCGGTGCTGCGGCAGATCGCCCGGTTCTACATCTGGGTCATCCGGGGCACACCGCTGCTGGTGCAGCTGTTCATCATCTTTTACGGCCTGCCCAGCCTGGGCATCATGCTGGACGCCTTCCCCGCCGCCGTCATCGCCTTTGCCTTCAATGAGGGTGCCTACTGCGCCGAGACCATGCGCGGCGCGCTGGAAAGCGTGCCCCAGGGCCAGCTGGAAGCCGGTTACTGCGTAGGCATGAGCTGGGTGCAGATCATGCGCCGCATCGTGCTGCCGCAGGCTTTGCGCACCGCCGTGCCCGCCCTGTCCAACTCCCTCATCGGCATGATCAAGGACACCTCGCTGGCGTCCAACATCACGGTGGCCGAACTGTTCATGGCCGGTCAGCGCGTGGCGGCCCGCACCTACATCTTCCTGCCCATCTACTGTGAGGTGGCGGTGGTGTACCTGCTGTTCTGCACGGTCATCACCAAACTGCAGGCTGTGCTGGAGCACCGGCTCAACGCCCGGGGCTTCCAGTAAGAAAGGAGTGTGGAACCCATGGCAATGATGGAGATTCGGAACGTCCACAAGACCTTCCGCACCTACGCAAAAGCCGGTCTGCGCCCCGGTGCACACAAGGTGGTCAGCGAGCTGCCGGTGCTGCAGGGCGTGGACCTGACCGTGGAAAAAGGCGATGTGGTGGCCATTCTGGGCCCTTCTGGCTCCGGCAAGACCACCCTGCTGCGCTGCCTGAATTTTCTGGAGACCGCCGACGCAGGCCAGCTGGTGCTGGACGGCGAGACCTTTGACCTGGCCCATGCAGGCCGGGCCGACATCGCCCGGCTGCGCAAAAAAACGGCCTTTGTGTTCCAGAACTACAACCTGTTCCGGAACAAGACTGCCCTGCAGAACGTGACCGAGGGACTCATCGTGGCCCGCAGGACGCCCCGGGAGCAGGCCGACGCCATCGGCCGCCGCATGCTGGAAAAGGTGGGTCTGGCCGACCGGGCCGACTACTACCCCCGCCAGCTCTCCGGCGGTCAGCAGCAGCGCGTAGCCATTGCCCGTGCCCTGGCCACCGACCCGGAGATCATCTACTTTGACGAGCCCACCAGTGCGCTGGACCCGGAGCTGACCGGCGAGGTGCTGAGCGTGATGCGCCAGCTGGCCGAAGAGGGCATGACCATGCTGGTGGTGACCCACGAGATGGGCTTTGCCCGCAACGTTTCCTCCAAGACGGTTTTCATGGAGAACGGCGTGGTGGTGGAGCAGGCTCCCTCCCGCGAATTCTTTGCCGACCCGAAGGAGGAGCGCACCCGGGCCTTTCTGCAAAAGATCGCCCACACGGAGTGATATACGGTCATCGGGGAGCTTCCTCCTCGGACACGAATCGGGCCATTCCATCGCCCGCCCTATTGCCCTACGGGCAACAGGGTCCCACCCCAGCGGACGGTCCTCGGAGAAACTCCCCGATGGCCGCCTAGACAAACATTTTAACTGAAAGGATATTTCTATGAAACGCAGAACCTTTATTTCTCTGATGAGTGTGATGGCTGCCGCCGGTGTGCTGACCCTGGCAGGCTGCTCTTCCAATTCCGGCAGCAGCGCTGCCGCTTCCGGTGCGGCTTCTTCGGCTGCTTCCACCGGCGCTGCCGACCAGCTGGCCGCCATTCAGACCAACGGCAAGCTGGTGGTGGCACTGGAAGGTGCCTGGCAGCCCTGGAGCTACCACGACGAGAGCGACACCCTGGTGGGCTACGACGTGGAAGTCTCCCGCGCCATCGCCGAGAAGCTGGGCGTGGAGCCGGAGTATGTGGAAAGCGACTGGGACAGCCTGTTCGCCGGTCTGGACGCAGGCCGCTTTGACATCGTGTGCAACGGCGTCGAGGTGACCGACGAGCGCGCCAAGACCTACGACTTCACCACCCCTTACGGCTACATCCACACCGCACTGGCCGTGCGCAAGGACAACGAGGACATCAAGAGCTTTGAGGACCTGAAGGGCAAGACCACTGCCAACAGCCTGGCTTCCACCTACATGGAGCTGGCCGAGAGCTATGGTGCCACCGTGCAGGGCATCGACACGCTGGAAGAGACCATCCAGCTGCTGACCGCCGGCCGCATCGACGCCACCCTGAACGCCGATGTGTCCTTCTACGACTACCTGAATGTGCATCCGGACGCCGACTTCAAGCTGGTGGCCCAGACCGAGGACGCTTCTCATGTGGCCATCCCGGTGCGCAAGGGCGACGACAGCGCTTCCCTGTTGGAAGCCATCAACACTGCCATTGAGGAGCTGCGGGCCGACGGCACCCTGAAAGCTCTGGGCGAAAAATACTTTGGACAGGATATTTCTTCGGAGGACTAAGAAACTCGATCCTCTCCGTCTGTGCCCTTCGTTCCCATCCAGCTCCCCCGAAAGGGGGAGCTTTTTTGTTATCTGCCATATTTTTCTACGCTTCTCTATTGACTCATGCAATATTATATGATATATAATATTATAGAAACACGTCAACCAGAAAGGAGGCTGTTCCCACATGAGTTTTCCCATCAGTGCCGCACTGCTGGATGCCATTGTGCTGTCTGTGGTGGCGCAGGAGCCGGAGGGCACCTATGGCTACCGCATTACCCAGCAGGTCACCCATCCCCTGGAGCTCAGCGAATCCACCCTGTACCCGGTGCTGCGGCGGCTCCAGAAGGACCAGCTGCTGACAGTGTACGACGCCCCGGTCAACGGCCGCAACCGCCGCTATTACCAGATCACCCCGGCCGGGCGGCAGCAGCTTGCCGCCTATGCCCAGGAGTGGAGCCGCTACCGTTCTTCCATTGACACATTTTTCAGAGAGGTGGAATGATCTATGACCCGTACTGCATTTCTTGCTGCCCTGGAACAGCTTTTAGCCCCTTTGCCGGAGGCCGAGCGCAAGGACGCTTTGAGCTACTACGAGGATTATCTGGACGCCGCCGGGCCGGAAAAGGAGGCCCAGGCCATCGCAGAGCTGGGCACTCCGGAGGAGGTAGCCCACAAGATCCTGGAGGAGCAGGCCCCGGCTGACTCCTCTGCCGCCCCGACATCCCCTGCCCACAAACCCCGGTCCACCTGGCGCATGATGCTGGGCGGTGGGCTGGCAGTGCTGGCTATCTGCATCTTTCTGTTCCAGTATTCCAAGGCTGCCCCGGTGCAGCCGGTGGAATCCACTTCTCCTGCCTCGGAACTTCCTGCTCCCTCTGCAGAAGTGTCAGCTGAGAGCACCCAACCGCAGGCCGTGGATCCCGTTTCCGCCGCAGACGGCTTGACGTTCTCCCTCTCTGCTGAGATGGTCCACGAGAAGCTATCCCTGAAGTTGGATTATGGTACTGTTCTCTTTGTTGTTGACCCAAATGCTTCTGACATCACGCTGCAGTTTGATGGCTTCAGGACCCGGTACCTCACCCATTCCAGCGAAAAAGCCGGGACCACAGAGTTTTCCTACCATGTTCCCCAATACAACGCTCTCCCTGATTCCGACAGTGCTTTGCTCACCGTTACCGTTCCGGAAAATATCCTGCATGAGGTGGACATTGATCTTGCCATGGGGGACGTTGACCTTGGTACCCTCTCTCTGGATGAACTGGATCTGGAACTTGCCATGGGGAACGTTTCTGCCGACAGCCTGACTGTGAAGGAGGCTGATTTTGATCTTGCCATGGGCGGCTGTCACATTGACCATCTGTCCGCACCGGAATTCGATGCCGAACTTGCCATGGGGGACTGCACCATCGGTATGTTGTCCGGTGCTCAGGATGTCAACATCTCGGTCACCCTTGGCAAGGCCGCCTTGACCCTGGAGGGCAGTGCCTCGGACTATACCCTCGTCACCAATGGGCTTATGGGCACCTCTACCCAGGATGGCAAGGCCAATCCCTCTCGTAAAATCTCCCTCAGTTCCACCACCGGCAATTTCTCCATCTCCTATGCCAATTGACCCCTGAACCCAGAACGCCCCCGGCATCCCAATAAAAACGGATGCCGGGGGCGTTTTTATGCTTCTGTGTGGAAATAGTCGTAAATGGTCTGGGCCAGCTGTTTGCCCACGCCGGGGGTGTTTTCCAGCTGGTCCGGGGTAGCCTCCTTCACGGCCCCCACGCTCTTGAACTGGACCAGCAGGGCCTTGGAGAGCTTGGGCCCCACTCCCGGCACCTCGGTGAGGGTGGAGGAGTAGCTTTTCTGCTTCATCTGCTGCTTGCGGTAGGCGTTGGCGAACCGGTGGGTCTCGTCCTGGATGGCGGTGATGAAGGTAAAGGTGCCCCGGTTCATGTTGATGGCGATCTCCCGGCCCTCGCTGTCCACCATGGCCCGGGTACGGTGGTGGTCGTCCTTTACCATGCCGAACAGCGGCACCTCTGCCAGCGCTGTACCGGCAAGCGCCTCCTTTGCGGCGCTCACCTGTCCCCTGCCGCCGTCCATCAGCAAAAGATCCGGCTTCTGCCCGAACCAGTTGCCGCCGGGCTGACCGTTTTGCGCCTGTGCGGCGTATTTTTCGTACTCTGCCGCCCGGCGGGAGACAGTTTCTGCCAGCGAGGCGTAGTCGTCGGTGCCCGCCACGGTCTTCATCTTGAACTTCCGGTAGCCCGCCTTGAAAGGCTTGCCGTCCTTGAAGGTGACCATGCCGCAGACGCTGGAGCCGTCGCCCCAGTTGGAGATATCGTAGCTTTCAATGGCGCGGGGCGGTTTGGGCAGCCCCAGCACCTGGGCCAGCTCGTCCAGCAGTTTTTCCTCCCGGGCGTAGCGGCCACTCTCCCGCGCCAGACGCTCCACCGCGTTGGTGTGCGCCATCTCCACCAGATGAGCCTTGTCGCCGCGCTGGGGCACATACAGCTGCACTTCGCTGCCGCGCTTCTGGTTCAGCGCCTGCTGCAAGGCATCCACGTCCGGCGGCAACGCATCCACCGCGATGATCTTGGGGATCTGCTCATCGTCCAGATAGTACCGGGGCAGAAATTCCTCCCGCACCGCGTCGATGTCGGAGGTGTCATGGAACAGGAACTCCCGCTTGTCGGTGAGCCGCCCTTCGCGGAAGCGCAGCACCGCCGCGCATACGCTGCCGGGCGTACCGGCCAGCGCCACCACGTCCATCTCTACGTCCGGATCCACGACCACCTTCTGCCCGGCGCTCACCTTGGTGATGGCGTTGATCTGGTCCCGGATGAGGGCCGCCGTCTCGAACTCCAGCCGGTCGGAGGCCTCCAGCATCCGTTCGTTCAGGGTCTTGAGGATGTCCTTTTTGCCGTAACGGATCAGGTGCACCGCCCCTTTTACCGCCTCGTTGTAGGTCTCGCAGCTGATCCTGCCGCTGCACACCGCCATGCACTTGCCGATATGGGCGTTCAGGCAGGGGCGGCCCTTGCCGATGTCCTGTGGGAAGCGCTTGGAGCAACGCGGCAGCAAAAAGGCATCCATGGCGGTCTCTGCCATCTGCCGTGCCGCAAAGCTGGAGGTGTAGGGGCCGATATACTCTGCCCCGTCCTCCTCCTTTTGCAGGGTGAAGGAAAGGCGCGGCCAGTCCTCCCGGGTGACGCGGATATAGCTGTAGCCCTTGTCATCCTTGAGCAGGATGTTGTATTTGGGGGTGTGGGCCTTGATCTGGCTGGCTTCCAGCACCAGTGCCTCGAATTCGCTCTGGCAGACGATGACGTCAAAGGCGTAGGCGTGGGCGATCATCTGGCTGACCTTGTTGTCGTGGGGCACGCCCTCGCGGAAATACTGGCTTACCCGGATGCGCAAGCGCTTGGCCTTGCCGATATAAATGATGGTGTCGCTTTTGTCCCGGATGATATACACGCCGGGCAGCAGCGGCAACATACAGGCCTTCTGGTACAGCTCTGCCTTGGTCATTTGCTGCGATCCCTCCCAACACGAAAAAAGCGGCAGGGAACCCCCGCCGCTCTTTGGTTACATGATCTTTCAGACTTACTCTGCGAAGCCGGACTCCACCAGCTTGATCAGGCCGTCCACGGCAGCCTGCTCGTCAGCACCGTCTGCGATGATGCGGATGGTGGTGCCGCCCACGATACCCAGAGACAGAACGCCCAGCAGGCTCTTTGCGTTCACGCGGCGCTCTTCCTTCTCGACCCAGATGGAAGACTTGAACTCGTTAGCCTTCTGGATGAAGAAGGTTGCCGGACGAGCGTGCAGACCAACCTGATTTTCAACGGTAACTTCTTTCACGTACATAGTAAAGCGCTCCTATCTAATATCGTTTTGGTAGCTCAAAGCTATAGTGCCTGTTGCGTTACACTCATTTTAGCGCAAGTCGAAACCGTTGTACAGACCCCCGGCGCATTTTTGGCGGTTTCTCCAATCAGAAGGGGGCCATTTTTCATTATTTATACAAAGATAATAAAATTATTCCCGAAAGGTTATAGGGGTAACACAAAAGTTTTCAACATTTTTTCGACCGTGGCGCGCATTCTCGCCCGGTTTTGTGCGTTTGTGACACCCTGCAGCCCCCTTCGGCAGGAACGGTTCCCGGCCTGCTTCGCCGTCGGGTTCAGGCTTCTGCCGGGCCCTCGTAGCGCATTTCCAGCAGCTCGGCGCGGGCGGTGACAGAGCCGTCCTTTGCAGGGTCGAACACCTCGGCCACGCCGCACACCTTCCAGCCCATGCGGCGGTAGAGGGCAATGGCCCGGGTGTTTTTGTCCAGTACCGTCAGCACCGGGTGCGCGTGCTCCGGCAGCTTTTTGCGGGCAAAATCCAGCAGTTTCTGCCCCAGCCCTTTGCCCCGGGCGTCTGCCGTGATGAACAGGTGCTCGACCTGCCCGGTCTTGTGGCTCACGGCCACCATGCCGTCCGGCACGTCCTTGGTGCAGTGCAGGTAGACCGCCCAACCCTGCTGTTTTTCTTCTTTGAGCTGCGCATAGAAGAACTCCGGGGTCCACTCCGCCAGAGCTTCTTCCGTCCAGCAGCCCTCGCAGACAGTGCGCCGCCCCTCGGCAAACAGCCGGGCAGCGGCAGCAAACTGCTCCTCGGTTTTCACCAGCCGCATGTTCTCGCCCCGCTTCCACTTGGGCAGCTGGGTGATGGGGTGGGTCTCGCACCATTGCTCGTACAGCTCCGGCCGGCGCAGACGGGTACGCTCCCGGCTCTGCTGCCCGCGCCAGGTGTCGATCTTCTGGTGGTCGCCGCCCAGCAACACCTGCGGCACGGCGCGGCCCTCCCACACTTCGGGGCGGGTGTACTGGGGGTATTCCAGCAGACCGTCCCAGTAGCTCTCTTCCTCGTAGCCCTTCTGCTCAGCCAGAACGCCGGGCTTCAGGCGCAGCACGCTGTCCGCCACCACAAGGCTGGCCAGCTCGCCGCCGGTGAGGATATAGTCCCCGATGGAGATCTCCTCATCCGCAAAGGCGTCGATGACCCGCTCGTCGATGCCCTCATAGTGGCCGCAGACCAGGGTGAGGTTGTCGTACTGGGCCAGCCGCCGGGCGTGCTCCTCGGTGTAGCGCTGGCCGCCCGCCGTCAGGAACACGATGTGCGGGGCCGGGCGGCCCTGCGCGGCCACCTCCTGCTGCACGGCCCGCAGGCAGTCGGCGATGGGCTGGGCATACAGCACCATGCCGCAGCCGCCGCCGTAGGGGTAGTCGTCGGTCTGTTTCTGCTTATTCAGGGTGTAATCCCGGATCTGGTGGCAGTGCGTCTCAATGTAGCCGCGCTTTGCCGCCCGGCCAAGGATGCTGGCGTCCAGCACCTGCTGGCACATCTCCGGGAACAGGGTCACGATGTCCACACGCATGCCCATGGCTCATTCCTCCCCGTCGCGCTCGCTGTCAAAGTCATCGTCCAGCAGACCCGGGATGGGGGTGACCAGGATATACCCCTCCGGCGGGTTGCGCTCTTTCAGGAACGCGTCCACCCCTGGGAACATATATTCCTTGCCGCTGGGGGATTTGACGGTGTAGATATCCTGTGCACCGGGGTGGTCCACGCTGGTCACCACGCCGTATACCTTGCCGGTGTCGGCATCCCGCACTTCGCACCCGATGAGGTCGGCCACATACCACCGGCCTGCGGGCAGGGTGGCGTCATCGCGGTCAAAGTAGAACACCTGTCCCCGCAGTGCGCGGGCGGCGTCCATGTCGTTCACGCCCTCCAGCTGGAGCAGCGCCATCTGCCCCTGCGGGCGGATGGAGGTGATCTTATAGGCCCGGCCGCCCTGCGCCGAGGGGAACAGCCGGCCGGCTTTTTTCAGAAAATCCACACCGTCGCACCAGAGTTCCAGCTTCATTTCGCCGCGCACGCCGTGGGTGGTAACAACTTTTCCGGCTTCCAGATATTGCTGCA
>UMIB01032941.1_pt1 | contig 15655 bp, 8 predicted proteins | sample 1965641 | NCBI WGS metagenome assembly UMIB01 (sample SAMEA4836110, study PRJEB28245) | human gut metagenome | biome: gut microbiome; material: fecal sample | place: Denmark | collected 2008
TCTCCCACTAAGACAAATTTGTTGCTCGCCACTTATAGGAGTCTTCTCCGACTAAGATAAAAACAGGCAGTTGGCTTTTTCATATCCAACTGCCCATTTTTGCTATTTCTTTATCATTCTTTTATACTTCTACGGTCACTTTATCCAGATGCCAGATTTCATCTACATACTGCTGGATGGTACGGTCTGATGTGAACTTGCCGCTGCATGCGGTGTTCATCATTGCCATTCTTGCCCAGCCTGTTTCGTCACGGTATGCTTTTTCTACTCTCTCCTGAGCTTCTGCGTAAGACTTGAAGTCTGCCAGGATGAAGTAAGTATCTGCTCTGTCGCTGCTGTTTGTGTTCAGCAGAGAATCGTAGATATCACGGAATCTTTCTGGATCATCCGGAGCATATTCTCCATTGATCAGCTGCATCAGGACACGACGGATATCCTGGTCGTTGTTGAAGTAATCCATCGGATTGTAGCCGCCGTTGTTCTCGTAGTTGATAACTTCCTGAGCGGACAGACCGAAGATAAACGCATTTTCTTCTCCAACTTCCTGAACGATCTCTACGTTTGCTCCGTCCATGGTTCCCAGTGTCGGTGCACCGTTCAGCATGAACTTCATATTTCCGGTTCCGGATGCTTCTTTACTTGCTGTGGAGATCTGCTCGGAAACATCTGCTGCTGCAAAGATCCATTCTGCATTGGATACACGGTAATCTTCGATAAATACAACTTTCAGTTTTCCGTTGATGCTCTTATCGTTGTTGATCACATCTGCAACAGAGTTGATCAGTTTGATCGTCAGTTTTGCACGACGATATCCGGCTGCTGCTTTTGCACCAAAGATGAAGGTTCTTGGATAGAACGGCATTTCCGGATGATCTTTGATCTTATTGTACAGATACATAACGTGCAGGATGTTCAGCAGCTGACGTTTGTACTCATGAAGTCTCTTAACCTGTACATCGAAGATAGAACGAGGATCTACATCGATACCGTTGTGCTCTCTGATGTATTTTGCCAGACGCAGTTTGTTCTGGTATTTGATGTTCATGAACTCCTGCTGTGCTTTTTCATCATCCACATAAACTTTCAGTTTGGAGATCTGAGCCAGATCTGTGATCCATTCATCACCGATATGTTCGGTTACCCAGTCTGCCAGCAGCGGGTTTGCATGAAGCAGGAAACGTCTCTGTGTGATACCGTTTGTCTTGTTGTTGAATTTCTCCGGCATCATCTCATAGAAGTCTTTTAATTCCTGATTTTTCAGAATTTCTGTATGCAGTGCAGCAACACCGTTTACAGAGTAACCTGCACAGATAGCCAGATGTGCCATTTTAACCTGTCCATCGTAAATGATAGCCATCTTGCGGATTTTCTCCTGGTTGCCCGGATATTTTTTCTGAATCTCTTCCACAAATCTGCGGTTGATCTCCTCGATGATCTGGTAGATACGAGGAAGCAGTCTTGAGAACAGCTCGATCGGCCATTTTTCCAGTGCTTCTGCCATGATGGTGTGGTTTGTGTATGCACAGGTCTTTGTGGTAACTTCCCATGCTTCATCCCATTCCAGACCTTCTTCGTCAAGCAGGATACGCATCAGTTCTGCTACTGCAACAGTCGGATGTGTATCGTTCAGCTGGAAGGTTGCTTTCTCATAGAATTTGCGGATGTCAGAATGATTCTTTTTATATTTTGCAACAGCTGCCTGAACACTTGCAGAAATGAAGAAATACTGCTGTTTCAGACGCAGTTCTTTACCTGCGTAGTGGTTATCGTTCGGGTAGAGAACTTCTACGATATTTCTTGCCAGGTTTTCCTGTTCTACGGCTTTCTGATAATCACCTTTATCGAAAGAATCCAGCTGGAAGTCGTTGATTGCTTCTGCATCCCATACACGCAGTGTATTTACTACATTGTTATTGTAACCAACGATCGGAATATCAAACGGGATTGCACGTACAGACTGATAACCTTCCTGGATAAATTTGTTGCGTTTTGTTGCTTCATCGTATTCTACACGGATATAGCCGCCGAATTTTACTTCTTTTGCATATTCCGGACGACGCAGCTCAAATGGATTACCGTCTTTCAGCCAGTTATCCGGCACTTCTACCTGATAACCGTTTTCAATCTTCTGTTTGAACATACCATAGCGGTAACGGATACCGCAGCCGTATGCTGCATAACCAAGTGTTGCCAGAGAATCAAGGAAGCATGCAGCCAGACGGCCAAGACCGCCGTTTCCAAGTGCTGCATCCGGCTCCTGGTCTTCGATCACATTCAGGTCAAAGCCCAGCTCTTCCAGAGCTTCCTTTACTTCTTTGTACTCTGTCAGGTTGATCATGTTATTTCCAAGGGCACGTCCCATCAGGAACTCCATGGACATATAATAAACCATTTTCGGGTCTTCTTCTTCGTAAACTTTCTGGGTTTCCATCCAGTTGTCAATAATCGTATCCTTGACCGCATAGGATACTGCCTGAAATACCTGCTGTTTTGTTGCGTCAACCAGTGTCTGACGGTACAGTGTTTTCAGGTTGCTTTTCACACTCTCAATAAATACTTCTTTGTCAAATCTTTTGCTCACAGCAAATCCTCCTTATTTCTGTGTCTTTTCAACACCCATGCGTACACTTTCACCGTTAATACTCCATTCTTTTTCGTATCCGGCAACACTTCCAAGAACAATCTCATCTGCAAGGACTTCATCCTTAATCTCATCCATATGGTCTTTCAGGACGGTGAGGATCTTTTCGTTGTCAGCTGCATACAGGCGGATTCTGTCCATTACCTCAAAACCTGCCTCTTTACGCATGGTCTGGACTTTACTGATCAGTTCTCTCACAAATCCTTCCTCAATCAATTCCGGAGTAAGGTTGGTATCCAGAACAACGGTAATATCGTTATCCTGCTCAGATACATAGCCTTCGATCTGTGCTGTATCAATCAGTAAATCTGTCTCATATAATACAACTTCACTGCCATTGATGTCAAGCGTGAGGGAGCCTTTGTCTTTCAGCTCATCCATTGCCTGATTGCCATCAAGTGCAGAAAGTGCCTGTTTGATACCGCCAAGCAGTTTGCCGTATTTTGGTCCTACAGTTTTCAGCTGCGGTTTGAAGCTGTAAGAAGTAAAGTCTTTTACATCCTGTGTAAAGGTAACTTTCTTGCTGTTCAGCTCGTCACGGATAATGTCTGCGAAGTATTCTGGCAGTTCTTTCGGTGCTTTGACAAACATGTTTGCGATCGGCTGTCTGTTCTTGATGTTTGCAGTATTTCTGCATGCACGTCCCATAACAACAATCTTCAGTACTTCATCCATGTTTGTTTCGAGTTCTTTGTCTACGTGAGCCATATCTGCCTTCGGGAAATCACACAGATGTACGCTTTCCGGTGCAGTCTTGTCAATGCTGCATACCAGGTTGCGGTAGATGTCTTCTGTCATAAACGGAATCATCGGTGCAGCTGCTTTTGAAACATTTACCAGAGCGGTGTAAAGTGTCATGTAAGCATTGATCTTATCCTGCTCCATGCCTTTTGCCCAGAAACGTTCACGGCTGCGGCGTACATACCAGTTACTCATATCATCCACAAATTCCTGAAGTGCTCTTGCAGTTTCCGGAATACGGTAATTTGCCAGGTTGTCATCCACGGTCTGAATCATGGTGTTCATCTTGGAGAGCAGCCATTTATCCATTACGGAGAGTTTGTCATAGTCTAATGTATATTTTGTTGCGTCAAATTCATCAATATTCGCATACAGAACGAAGAATGCATAAGTATTCCACAGAGTTCCCATGAATTTACGCTGTCCTTCCTGAACGGCTTTGCCGTGGAAACGGTTCGGCAGCCATGGTGCACTGTTGATGTAGAAATACCAGCGGATCGCATCTGCTCCGTAAGTCTGAAGTGCATCAAACGGATCAACGGCATTTCCTTTGGATTTACTCATCTTCTGACCGTTTTCATCCTGTACATGTCCAAGAACGATAACGTTCTGATACGGTGCTTTGTTGAACAGGATCGTGGACTCTGCCAGCAGAGAATAGAACCATCCTCTTGTCTGGTCAACTGCCTCGGAAATAAACTGTGCCGGGAACTGTTTCTCAAACACGTCTTTATTTTCAAACGGATAATGATGCTGTGCGAACGGCATTGCTCCTGAGTCAAACCAGCAGTCGATTACTTCCGGTACACGGTGCATCGGCTTGCCACACTTCGGACACTTGATCGTGATCTCATCGATGTACGGACGGTGCAGTTCTACGGTTTTTGCCTTTTCATTTCCACTCATTTCGAACAGTTCCTGACGGCTTCCGATCGAATGCTGATGTCCGCACTCACACTCCCAGATGTTCAGCGGAGTTCCCCAGTAACGGTTACGGCTGATACCCCAGTCCTGAACATTCTCCAGCCAGTCGCCAAAACGTCCTTTACCGATGCTTTCCGGAATCCAGTTGATGGTGTTGTTATTGCGGATCAGGTCATCTTTGACAGCTGTCATCTTGATGAACCAGGATTCTCTTGCGTAGTAGATCAGCGGAGTGTCGCATCTCCAGCAGTGCGGATAGCTGTGCTCAAACTTCGGTGCATCAAACAGAAGTCCTCTCTCATCGAGGTCTTTCAGCACGAGCGGATCTGCTTTTTTTACAAAGATACCGCCAAACGGTGTATCTTCCGTCAGGTTACCTTTGCCGTCAACCAGCTGTACAAACGGCAGTCCGTATTTACGTCCGACTTTCGCATCGTCTTCACCAAATGCCGGTGCGATATGAACGATACCGGTACCATCTGTCAGTGTTACGTAAGTATCACAAACAACATAAAATGCTTTTTTGTTCTGTTTTTCTGCATGAACGGCTGCACAGCTGTACAGTGGTTCGTACTCTTTATATTCCAGGTCTGTTCCTTTGTAATTCTCCAGTACATTGTAAGCATCTTCGCCGAGCACCTTGTCAGCCAGAGCCTGTGCAATGTAATAAACACGGCCGTCTTCTTTCATCTGAACTTTTACATAATCCTCATCCGGGTTTACGCAAAGTGCAAGGTTGGAAGGCAGTGTCCATGGTGTGGTTGTCCATGCCAGAATGTAAGCGTCCTCGTCTTTGACTTTGAAACGTACAACAGCAGAACGTTCTTTTACGTCCTTGTAACCCTGTGCCACTTCCTGGGCAGAAAGCGGAGTACCGCAGCGCGGGCAGTAAGGAACGATCTTGAATCCTTTGTACAGCAGGCCTTTTTCCCAGATGGTTTTCAGTGCCCACCATTCAGACTCGATATAGTTATCATCATAGGTAACATACGGATTTTTCATGTCAGCCCAGAAACCAACCGTTCCGGAGAAATCTTCCCACATGCCTTTGTATTTCCATACACTCTCTTTACATTTATCAATGAAAGGAACCAGTCCATATTCTTCGATCTGGTCTTTTCCGTCCAGACCGAGCATTTTTTCTACTTCCAACTCAACCGGCAGACCGTGTGTATCCCATCCGGCTTTACGCGGAACCATTTTGCCTTTCATGGTCTGATATCTCGGAATCATATCTTTGATAACACGGGTCAGAACATGTCCGATATGCGGTTTGCCGTTAGCTGTTGGCGGTCCGTCATAAAAGGTGTAAGTTTCACCTTCTTTACGGTTTTCCATACTCTTTTCAAAGATGTGATTTTCTTCCCAGAATTTCTCAACATTTTTTTCTCTGTCTACGAAATTCAGATTTGTCGAAACTTTTTCGTACATAAGCAACCTCCTGTCCTTATTATAAGGAATAAATCAAAAAGCTGCCATCCTGTAAAAGGATGACAGCCAATACTCTCATAACCACCTGTTACAACATACCGACAAAATGCGATATGCGTTCCCGATAACGGGGGAATCCGGCACGACTTACTTTCAGCGATGCTGTAAAACAGCTTTCAGTCTGCAACTCCGAAGTGATATTCCGCCTGTGTTACTTGTACTCCTTCCCACCCACCGGAGCTCTCTGTGTCTTTTACGACAGACGTACTTGTCTTCTTCTGCGTTATTTTCCTGTTAGTCTGTCCCTATTATATAGTAGAAATTCCAGAAAAGTCAAGGCAAAAAAGTTGTTCAGCTATAAGAGTTGCCTGACAAACATATTCTTTTTCTATTTGTCATTTTCTCAATCTTATATTTGCCAAAAGGTACTAAATATTTCATATATCATCATTGAATTTTCAGTTAAATATGCTATGATAAATTTGAGTTATGATGCCAGAGTGAGAGGGTCCATCACTTTATAACGAAGCAATTCGCCGGCATCATTTTTATTCTCAACATCTTTAATATTTATCTTATGAAAGGAGAGAAAAGAAATGAAGAAAAACACACTCAAACGCTTTATGGCTTCTGCAATGACAGCCGTTATGTGTGTCAGCTCACTGGGAACATTAGCTGTAAATGCTGCTCCTGCTGACCCGGCTGCTGAAACCTCTGTTGTCGACAATCTGATGAGCAAAATGACGCTCCGTCAGAAGATCGCCCAGATGATGATGCCTGATTTCCGTAAATGGCAGACAGAATCGGACTCGGGACAGAAAAATTTCCAGGTGATGAACGATGAAGTGGCTCAGATCATCAAGGATTATGATTTCGGCGGAGTTATTCTTTTCGCTGAAAATGTAGCTCAGACAGATCAGACACTGAAACTGACAACGGATCTTCAGGAAGCTGCCACAGGCGGAACGGACGGCAGCAACATCCCGCTGCTCCTGACAATCGACCAGGAAGGCGGTATTGTTTACCGTCTCGGAAGCGGAACGGCTCTTCCTGGAAACATGGCTCTCGGTGCAACCAGAAGCACGGACGCTGCAACACAGTCCGGAGAAGTGATCGGACGCGAGCTGAGTGCCCTCGGCATCAACGTAGACTTTGCACCTGTTGCCGATGTCAACAGCAATCCTTCCAACCCGGTTATCGGCCTTCGTTCTTACGGAAGCGATCCGGAACTGGTAGGAAGCATGGCAACTGCTGCCATGAAAGGTATGCAGAAGTACAACATCGCTACTGCTGCCAAACATTTCCCGGGTCATGGCGATACCGCTACAGACTCCCACACAGGTCTTCCTTGTGTAGACAAATCTCTGGACGAACTCAGACAGTGTGAACTCGTTCCGTTCCAGAAAATGATCGACAACGGCGTAGACATGCTGATGACAGCACACATTCAGTATCCACAGGTTGAAAAAGAAACTGCCATTTCTAAGAAAGACGGTTCCGAGATCAGTCTCCCGGCAACGCTTTCCAAAACCATTCTTACTGACCTTGTAAGAAACGAAATGCACTATGACGGCATCATCGTAACCGATGCCCTGAACATGGATGCGATTTCTCAGAACTTCGGTGAAACCGATGCCTGCATCCGTGCCATCAAAGCCGGTGTTGACATTTGCCTGATGCCGACTATCCTCAGAAGCAAAGCAGATATGCCGAAAATGGATGCGATCCTGGACGGCGTAGAAGCTGCTGTTAATTCCGGAGAGATCTCTGTGGATCGCATCAACGAATCTGTTAAGAGAATCCTTTCTCTGAAAGAAAAGAGAGGCATCCTGAATTACACAAGCGATACTCGTACTTACGAGGAAAAACTTGCCGTTGCAAACGAGCAGGTTGGTTCTGAACAGAATCGTGACATTGAGAGAAATATTTCTGCCCAGGCTGTTACCGTTATCAAAAATAACGACAATATTCTGCCGCTGAAACCGCAGGCAGGACAGAAAGTGCTTCTGCTTGGTGCATACAACAACGAAACTCCGGGACTCGCACTTGGTATGAGACGTGTGATCGCAGATCACATCATCAGCGGAAAAGTAGATTATGAGACATTTCGTTACACTTCTGCAAACCTTGACCAGGTAAAACAGAAAATTGACGATGCAGACTACGTGATCGTTATTTCCGAAGTTTCCACAAACTTTTCCAACTGGCTGACCACACAGCCGACCGCTATCACAGAATACGCAAAAGCACAGGGCAAGAAATCCATCGTTATGAGTATTTCCAAACCTTATGATGTTGCAAACTATGCTGATTCTGATGCGATCGTAGCTGTATACGGAAACAAAGGTATGGATCCGACAGAAGCTCTGAAACCGGATAATGCATTTGGTCCGAACATCATCGCCGGCGTAGAAGTTATCTTTGGTCGCTTCGCTGCATCCGGTAAACTTCCGGTTAATGTTCCAGTTATCGAAAATGGTCAGATGACATCCGATATCAAATACGCTTTCGGTTATGGTCTGACTTACGATGCAGTCGAACCAAGTTCCTATTATGCAGTTGAAAACTCACTGCTGAACTTCTACAATACATGGAAAGACGCTGATCTTTCTGTTTATACAGCAGATTCCGCAGCTGCACTGAAGAGTGCTTTAACTGCTGCAAAAGCTGTTCTTGACAAATCCAATGCTTCCATCACAGAAATGGACAGTGCTGTGTCCGCTCTGGTCGATGCAGTCAACAACCTGGCATACGGTGTTCAAAAAACACATCTGAACGTTGCCATCGACGCTGCTGACAAGCTTCTGGAACGTGCTGCTGATTATGAAAACACCGAAGATCTGACAGCTGCTCTGACAGCTGCAAAAGCTGTTTATGCAAACACATCTGCTACTCAGACAGAAGTTGACCGTGCTGCTTCCACACTGCTGGATGCACTGGCTGCTATGGCTGAAAGAGCTGACCTCGCCGCTCTGAAAAAACTGGTTGCTTCCGCAGGCGGTCTGGAAGAAAAAGACTTTACATCCGACAGCTATAAAGATCTGAAAGATGCAATGGATGCTGCAAAAGACGTCATTGATGACCTGAACCGTACACCGGAGGCGATCGGCAAGGCATATGCTGATATCATCACTGCGATCACCAATCTGGAACGTGTCGGAAACAAAGCTGCTCTGGTTGCTGTCATCGCAAAAGCAGAAGCCATCGTTGCTGCAAAAGACAGCTATGTATCTTCTACACTGAACGGTCTGGAAGAAGCTCTGGCTGCCGGAAAAGCAGTGAATGACAACCCGGATGCACTTCAGGATGCAATCAACAATGCAGTTACCTTGCTGACCGAAAAAGTTGCAAACGTTCGTCTGCTTGGCGACGTAAATAACGACGGCAGCGTAACTACTGACGACAGTGCACTGCTGCTTCGTTCTGCCGCTGAACTTGATACTCTGGACGATGCTGCAACCGTAAGTGCAGATATGAACCAGGACGGTATTGCAGACACTTCCGATGCCGTTCTGATCCTGCAGACAGCTGCTGAATTCTGATGCAGAAGTTTTTACCGATCAAAAAATCGATTTTTATAGTTTGTCTTGCCATGATGCTGTGCTGGATTCCTGTCACAGCACATGCCGCAGGGCACAGGGAAGCACCAACATCTCCCACACGCATTTTATTTGTGGGAAACAGCTATACACAGCGAAATCATATGCCAAATATTTTTCGGAAACTGTGCAAGAGTTCTGGGCAGAACGTGATCGTAAGGTCACTCACCAATCCGGGACGTTCCCTGAAAAATACAAGCAACCCTACAACTGCCAACGGCAGAAAACTTTACCGGCTTCTGCGTATGCAGCGATGGGATTACGTCATTTTGCAGGATCGACGCTATTATCCGATTTCCAAACCACAGCGTATGAAAAGAACCATCCGCAAGCTGGCTCCTTATATTCAGGCCAGCGGTGCAAAGATGGTCCTTTATCAGACATGGGCCCCGGGGAAATGGCATAATGATTATAACCGGTACGATTCCGTGTCAAACCGCTCTGATTACCAGAGTATTCTTAACCGTACGATTGCGGAGATCGCCGAAGAGCACAATGCTCTCGTCGCTCCGGTTGGCACAGCATTTCTGCTCTGCAGCCATTCTTCGTATGGGATCAAACTTCTGATGGGTGACTATTCGCACCCGACCGTAGAAGGAAGTTACCTGGCAGCATGCGTCATTTACAACACTGTTTTTTCGAGATCCTCAATGGGCATACCCTATACCGGAACTCTTGATGTGATGACTGCATTCAAGCTCCAGAAATTGGCTGAAACTGTATGTTTTGCATCTTAACCGGAGCAGTATTTTCAACGAAATCACTCCGCAGATATATACAGTGATCCTGCCGCAAAAAAAATCCGGAACAAAACAGTTTTTACTGTCCGTTCCGGATTTTTTTATCTTAGTCGGAGAAGACTCCCACTTCTATAAGCGAGCAACAAATTTGTCTTATTGGGAGTGCAATCTCCGACTAAGATAAACGCTCCGCGAGGATGCACAGCGATTCTGTTGGGTAAATGTCAGCAAAGCTGACCAGAATCGCGTGCCAAGTCTCACGTGCGTTCGACTTGAATTCTTTCATTTATTTGTGTTTCTTTTTTACTGCTGTTTCTCTTCGATGATCTTCTGGCTGTCGCTGTTCAGAATCTCCATAAATTCTTCTCCGGTGATCGTCTCATGCTCGTAGAGGAATTTTGCGATCTCATGCAGCTTCATAACGTTGTCTTCCAGAATTTTCTTTGCCTTCTGATGCTGTTCTTTGACCAGCTGAACAACTTTCTGGTCGATCAGCGTCTGTGTCTCCATGGAGCAGGTCAAAGAGCTGTCTCCGCCAAGATACTGGTTAGAAACGCTTTCCATGGCTACCATATCAAACTCTTCGTTCATACCGTAACGTGTGATCATGGCTCTTGCAAATTTCGTTGCCTGCTCGATATCATTGGAAGCTCCGGTTGTGATCTCACCAAAGATCAGTTCTTCTGCCGCACGGCCGCCGGTAAAGGTTGCGATCTTGTTTTCCATCTCTGTTTTGTTCATCAGGAAATGCTCGCCCTCTTCTACCTGCATCGTATAGCCGAGTGCACCGGAAGTTCTCGGAATGATCGTGATCTTCTGAACCGGTGCGGAATTGGTCTGCATGGCAGCAACCAGTGCATGACCAACCTCGTGATAGGAAACGATTAGTTTCTCTTTATCCGACAGGATACGGTTTTTCTTCTGATATCCTGCGATAACAACTTCCACGCTCTCCATCAGATCTGCCTGTGTTGCAAATTTGCGTCCGCAGCGTACAGCATGAAGTGCTGCTTCATTCACGATATTTGCAAGTTCCGCTCCGGATGCTCCGGATGCAGCTCTGGCGATCGCATTGAAATCTACGTTATCCGCAAGTTTGATCTTTTTTGCATGGACTTTCAGAATATCCACACGACCCTGAAGATCCGGCAGTTCCACCGGAATACGACGGTCAAATCGTCCCGGACGGAGCAGTGCCGGGTCAAGAGAATCCGGCTGGTTGGTCGCTGCCAGAATGACAACACCTTTGGAACCGTCAAATCCATCCATTTCCGTGAGCAGCTGATTCAGCGTCTGCTCACGCTCATCGTTGCCGCCGATGCGTCCGTCACGTTTCTTGCCGACCGCATCGATCTCGTCGATAAAGACGATACACGGTGCTTTCTCGCTTGCCTGTTTGAACAGGTCACGCACTTTTGCAGCACCCATACCGACAAACATTTCAACAAACTCAGAACCGGAGATCGAGAAGAACGGTACGTTCGCCTCACCTGCAACTGCTTTTGCCAGCAATGTTTTACCGGTTCCCGGAGGGCCTACAAGCAGTGCACCTTTTGGCATCGATGCTCCGATCTCCTGATATTTGCCGGGATTGTGAAGGAAATCTACGATCTCTGTAAGCAGTTCTTTTGCTTCTTCCTCTCCTGCCACATCGGAGAATTTGATGCCGCTTGTGGATTTTACATAGATCTTGGCATTGCTCTTTGTGCCAAACATCATGGAGTTCATCGGGTTTGCCCCGTCACTCATCTTGCTCATTATCTTTTTGGAAAGCCATCTGCCAAGTGCAACAAAAATAAAGATTGGCAGTACATAGCCGAGCAGAAGATAAACGATCGGAGACATTTCTTCTGTGATCTCCGTGGAAAAAGTTGCACCTGCTTTGTACAGACGGTCTACCAGTTCCGGGTCGTTGATCACGCCGGTTTTGTACATCTGCGAATTGTCTTTGTTTGTAAAGAAGATCTCAGAATCGGTGATATTTACCGAGCCGATCTCCTGATTATTTGTCATCTGCATAAAAACATTGTAGCCGACTTCCTTTACCTGATGCTTCAGCACATTCGGAAAAACAAGTGTGTTGAGCAGTATCATGATCGTTGCCGCAATGATCAGGTAATAGATAAACGGCTTCTTTGGAGTTTTTACTTCCTTCATGATGTTCCTCCTTGTAAATACTGGGGTTAAGCGATGCCATAAAACCACTCTTGTGCAAGCACATCGTGGTTTCATGCTTCTGACCCTGGCATCTTTAAATCTTAAATCGATATCCCACGCCCCAGATTGTCTCGATATACTGTGGCTTGGCTGTGTTAAACTCAATCTTCTCACGAATCTTTTTGATATGTACCGTAACGGTCGCAATATCTCCGATCGACTCCATATCCCAGATTTCACTGAACAGCTCTTCTTTTGTGAATACATGGTTTGGATGCTCCGCAAGGAAGGTCAGCAGATCAAATTCTTTTGTGGTAAATGCTTTTTCTTCTCCATTTACCCACACACGGCGTGCTGTCTTGTCGATCTTGATGCCGCGGATCTCTACGATATCATTCTTCGGCATATTTGTGCTGACCAGACGCTCATAACGTGCCATATGTGCTTTGACTCTCGCTACCAGTTCACTCGGGCTGAACGGTTTGGTCATATAGTCATCTGCTCCAAGTCCCAGTCCACGGATTTTATCAATGTCATCTTTCTTTGCAGAAACCATCAGAATTGGTGTATTTTTGTGATTTCTGATCTCTTTACAGATCTCAAATCCATCCATTCCCGGCAGCATCAGGTCGAGAATGTAAAGATCAAATTCTTCTTCCAGGGCACGTTTGAGTCCAACGTCTCCCTTGCTCTCAATCTCAACTTCAAATCCGCTCAGTTCCAGATAATCTTTCTCCAGCTCTGCAATACTCTCCTCATCTTCTATGATTAGTATTCTGCTCATTTACAGGCACCTCCTGATATTTTCTAAGGACAAAGTACATCACTGTACCACATCCGAGTTTACTGTTTGCCCAGATCTTTCCGCCGTGATCTTCGATGATCTTGCGTACGATGGAAAGACCGATTCCACTTCCTCCTTTGGAAGAATTCCTGGATGCATCCGCCCGGAAGAACCGGTCAAAGATTGCCGGCAGATCTTTTGCCGCAATACCTCGTCCGTTATCTTCGATCTCAACCTGGATGAAATCACCCACATCTTTGACACGGATGCTGATATAGCCTTTTGGCTTATCCATATATTTGATAGAGTTTCCGACAATATTGTTAATGACTCGCTTCAGCTGCTCTGCATCGGCGATCACAAGCACATCATTTTCAACTGAATTAAAGTAAGACAGCTCAATATTTTTGGATTCCAGATCCAGTCCGACCTCTTCCACACAGTCATCAAAATATTCACGTACATTAATCTTATTGAATGTATATGGAATACGGTTTGTATCGATCTTTGAATAGAACGTCAGCTCATTGATCAGACGATCCATATCATTTGCTTTATTATAAATCGTGCGGATGTAACGATCCATTTTCTCCGGCGTATCCGCCACACCATCCATGATCCCCTCCGCATAACCTTTCAGGGCTGTGATAGGAGTTTTCAGATCGTGTGCAATGTTGCTGATCAGCTCTTTATTTTCCTTGTCGTACTGTATCTTTTCCTCAGATGACTCCCTCAGTCTCTGCCGCATTTCCTCAAAATCGCGGCACAGCTCACTGATCTCATCGTCACCTTCTGCATCCAGAACAAAATCCAGATTTCCCTCTTTGATGTTCTGCGTTGCTTCCTTAAGCTTTTTCAGCGGAATGCTGATTCCATTGTAAATCCACATCGTCAGCATACCTGCTGTCATGATCAGAATGATCACGATAGAAACAAGCATATCTCTTGTAAGAGTCCTTATCTGACGCACCATCGTCAGGCTGGTGATTACAAAAACACTGCCTTCTGTCTGATCTGAAAACGTCAGATCCATCTGCTTGACGAACGCCTTCACATCCTTACCGATGTAAACGCCGCTGTCCGACTGGCTGACCACGTCACTATACTCCGGCAGCTCCGGAAACAGCTTATTCACGCTCTCATCACTTCCGGAATAATAAAGGCTGTCGCCCTTTCTTACGATCAGAAAAGAATATTTCTCTTTCAGCTCATCATTCAGCTGATCCAGATAATCACGATTCAGAAATGCATCCGGATTTTCACTGCCCTTTGCTTTGATCTGTTCAAAATTGGAGTTCGTCGCTTTGTTCAGAACCTGCACCGAATCCGACATATTTTCATAAGTCACACCGGAAATGCCGAGATGATCCTCCAGATTACGGATCTGATACGTAGAAAAACCAACCAGCGATACTCCTGCAAGCAAAAGAGGTACACAGATAATAACAAAAAAGGCTATGATAAGCCTCGTTTTTAATTTCATAAAAATCGCTCCTTGCCTCGGTTTTAAATCCCTTTCAGTATAGCATATCGCTGTTGGATATACACATAAAGTTTTTCTAAAAAAAGACAAAAAAAAATTATCGTTTTTTCTTTTTCAGTGTAAAAGAATGGGATGAAGGTGTTATAAAGTGCTGGCTTCCAAAAATATGCATGTGCAAATGAACGAATTCTCCGAAGGGCACGTAAAAGTGCCTTCGGAGAATTCGTTCATTTGCACGTTCATAACTCCTACTCCTTCTTGCGAAGCCCCCTGGTATTTTTCTCCACTTGTTTTCTCGGTATCATGATCTGATGTGAGCATCCCATACACTCCAGTCGGAAGTCCGCTCCTACCCTGAGGATCCTCCACTCTTTACTTCCGCACGGATGCTGTTTTTTCAGTTTCACGATATCGCCTACTTCATAATCCATCCTGTCCCTCCCAATCTACAAAATGATCTCATATATTCTTACAGATCGTTATATGTTCAGATGCCGGCAAATACTTTTCCGATCGGTTCCTGGATCACCAGATCTGCATTTTTATCCTGCGATGTGACACTCATATTGATCACAACCAGTTTATTTCCTCTGTAATAATCAATCAGTCCGGCTGCCGGATAGACGATCAGGGAGGTTCCGCCGATGATCAGCATATCTGCATCCTGGATCGCCTGGATGGCTCTTGCCATGACGGTCATATCAAGCCCTTCTTCGTAGAGCACCACATCCGGTTTGATCCTTCCGCCACAGGAACAGGTCGGCACACCTTCTGCATGAAGCATATATTCTGCATCATAAGATTTTCCGCATTTCATACAGTAATTGCGGTGCACGCTTCCGTGAAGCTCCAGCACTTCTTTGCTTCCTGCCGCCTGGTGCAGTCCGTCGATATTCTGCGTGATGACTGCCTTTAATTTTCCGGCCTTTTCAAGCTCTGCCAGCTTTTTATGTGCCATGTTTGGCTTTGCATCCAGGCAGAGCATTTTATTTTTGTAAAAACGATAAAATTCTTCCGGGTTTCGCATGAAAAAACTATGGCTCAGAATGGTTTCCGGCGGATAATCATACTCCTGGTGATAAAGTCCGTCCGTACTTCGAAAATCAGGAATCCCGCTTTCTGTCGAGACACCGGCCCCGCCAAAAAATACAATAT
>UMIB01039875.1_pt1 | contig 15490 bp, 13 predicted proteins | sample 1965641 | NCBI WGS metagenome assembly UMIB01 (sample SAMEA4836110, study PRJEB28245) | human gut metagenome | biome: gut microbiome; material: fecal sample | place: Denmark | collected 2008
AGGGTTTTTACACCAAACTGGAGAGCTACGAAAGCATAGCCACGCTAGAGAACAAGAAAGACCGGGTGTGGGCACTTGCGCACCAATCCCGGTCTTTCTTGTTACGCGGGGCGTAATCGACAAATTTAATTAATTAAGCCCCGGTAGTTTACGTTACGCGGGGCGTAATCGACAAATTTAATTAATTAAGCCCCGGTAGTTTACGTTACGCGGGGCGTAATCAACAAATTTAGTCAATCAAGCCCCGGCAGTTTACATTACGCGGGGCGTAATCAACAAATTCAGTCAATTAAGCCCCGGCAGTCTATGTTGCGCGGGGCTTAATTATCAATTATAGTCAATTAAGCCCCGGTAGTTTATATTGTGCGGGGCGTGATCATCAATTATAGTCAACTAAGCCCCGGGAGTTTATGTTATGCGGGGCGTAATCATCAATTATAGTCAATTAAGCCCCGGGAGTTTATGTTATGCGGGGCGTGATCATCAATTATAGTCAATTAAGCCCCGGCAGTTTATGTTACGCGGGAGCGTAATCAACAAATTTAGTCAATTAAGCCCCGGTAGTTTTATTCATAGTGTGGGTATCAGCAATGAAACAAGCTTCTCATACCCACAAACTATTCACGCTGAGGCGGAAGAAGGGCACAGGCGGGCGTTCGCCCGGTCTACGGCAACCCTACGTTACGAGCCATGCACCCAATTCATAAATGTGTCGCAAAGGGCGCTCCACATTTATTGGCGGTTCTCCGCAATGAGCCACGCTATTCATAAGATTGTCAGCAAAAAATGCTGCCAATCGTATTTCTCTTCGCGGCGTTCGCCGCATCACGGCAAAAATAAAAACCGTGATTTGTGAGCAAGCTCCCAATCACGGTTCTTATTTTGCCTATGCGTGGCTCATTGCTCGCGTAAACTCTCAATCTACCTAATCATTTAAAGCCATCTGTTTTAACTTCGAGAACAGATTCTGCACCGGTTTCACGGACAGGATCAGTAATGTTACTGCCGCTTCAGCGAAGATATAGATCGCATTGTAGGCGAGGGAATAGGGCAGGGGATCCCAGCCTTCCCAGGCATACGCCCCGAAGAAGATCCATCCGGAGATCACGGCGAACACATATCTGCCCAGCACAGCGGTGATATATCCTTTCAGCAGTCCGAACTTCGCATTGGAGAAGAGCCCGGACAATCCCAAAGCACCGAAAGCCAAAATGTAATCAACGATCAACTGCATGGGATACAATACATAAGGATCGATGAGAAGCTGTAACACACCGTAAGCTACGCCGGTGGCAATACCTGCACCCAGACCGAACCAGTAACCGGGCAGGCAGATCACCAGCATGGACAGAAGCGTAATGGAACCGCCGGTAGGAAAATGGAACAGCTTGATGTTAGACAGCACGGTTCCAAGAGCGATTGCCATAGCGCAAAAAGCCAGCTGCTTTACGGTCAGCTTACCGTGAGCCATTTTCCGGTCACCGTCGTCAGCCCCGGTCTTATTTCTCTGCTTACGGGCAAATATAACGGCCACAGCCAGCAGAGCGATCAGGACAACCACTAACAGGACATTGCCCAGAGCGGTGGGGACATAAGTAGTCTCGCCCCAGTCATTCACAACAACATTGTACAACATAAAAAAATCCTCCTTCGTATGCGCGAGGAGGGACAACATCGTATCCATGCAAAAATTATAGTCTTGAACGGCACTCTTATAATGTACGGTTCCCATACACTGTTATCAGCAGTGCATATGTAGACGATAACTGCATGAAATCTGTGCTTCCTTACGCCGGTATTATCCGGTTCAAGTAGTGAGGGTTAGAAGTGATGGCATAGTTTTACAGCACTTCAATCTCAGCGATGCGCTCCCCTAGCGGAATATAATATTTACTTCCTTACTATATTGCTTTATCGTGACAGTGTCAAGCTTAGAGAAAAGTTTTTAATACTTGCAGCACGCCGTTTTCCCAATAAGGTGCACAGGTTCCCTTTGCGGCAGCGATTACTTCCTCTCTGGCGTTGGATACCGCATAGCTAGTTCCGGCGCTCTCAAGCATTTCTATATCATTCAGATTGTCTCCGAAAGTGCAGGTCTCCTCCGGGGCAATGCCGAGATATTCCTGCAAAAACCGAATAGCGGTTCCTTTGTTGACACCTAACGGGTTACAGTCCATCCATTCTTTGCCGGAGGAAGCGATTTTAGCCTTGGTCTGCCAGGTGGGAGTGAAAAGAGGGGCGCACATTTCTTCACATGCCGAAGGGTGATATACAGTGAATTTGATCACGTTGTCCACAGGTGTTTTTAACAGATCCGGAACTTCGCGGATATCATATCCGTAGGAATCTGTGAGCCATCGGAACATGCGGCTTCCGGCATCTTCCGCCAGACAATAGTCCGGGGTGGCAATAAAACAATCACAGTCCGGCAGGTTGTTTCGGACTGTTTCGCACATCCCATGCCAGACATCTTCGGGCAGAGTGTGGACTTTTAAAATTTTGTGCGGGGTACGGACTACCGTGCCGCCGTCCGTGATATAGAGAAGCTTATCCCGGATGGGAGCAAAAAGCTTCCGTTCACTGATAAATTGTCTGCCGGAACAGGCAACGAAAATGATTCCTTTTTCGGTGAGTTTATCAATCACAGTCATATATTCGGGATCCAGCATCAGCGTACCGTCTTTTAGCAGCGTACCGTCAATGTCGGTTGCAATTAATTTGATCATAGCTCCTCCTGTTAATGGAAAGTATGCTATGATTATAGCCTATCTGTAAGCGGATTTGCAATGACATCCGCAAGATTGACATCCTCAAGATAGATAAAACAGTTGGAAAAACGGAAAAAATATAGTATCGTAGATTGTAAAGATAAAGAAGCGGTAAAAAGGCGGTAAGAAACAGATAAGGGATAGACAAGAAACCTGAAGAAGCAGCAGGAACTGGGCATAGAAGGGTTAACGATAAGAATGAAGAAATTAATTATAGGAATTCTGGCACATGTGGATGCCGGCAAGACGACACTGGCGGAAGGCCTTTTATATACCTGCGGAACGATCCGCAAGGCAGGAAGAGTGGATCATGGAGATGCATTTCTGGACAATGGGGACATGGAGAGGAAGAGAGGCATCACGATCTTCTCCAAGCAGGCGAGAATCCGGTGGAAAGATGTGGATATCACTCTGTTAGATACCCCGGGACATGTGGATTTTTCTGCTGAAATGGAGAGGACACTGCAGGTACTGGATGCAGCGATCCTCGTGATCGACGGCAGCGACGGCGTGCAGGGGGATGTATACACACTGTGGAGATTATTGAAAAGATATGAGGTTCCGGTATTTTTATTCGTAAATAAAATGGATCAGCCGGGCACCGGGCGGGACAAAATACTGACCGAACTGCAAAGTAAGCTGGATGGCAATATTGTAACCGTTGAAAATATCATGGCGCAGGAGAAATACGGAGAAGACCGTGAGCAGGAACTGGAACATGCCGCCATGTGCAGCGAAGCACTGATGGAGGAATATCTGGAGACCGGAGCCTTGCAGCCGGAGAGCATGGCACTCACTGTGGCGCAGCGGAGGCTGTTTCCCTGTTTTTTTGGATCGGCATTAAGGCAGGAAGGCATAGAAAAGCTGTTGGACGGGCTGAATTTCTATCTGCCGGAACCGGAATATTCACAGGAGTTTGGAGCCAGAGTCTATAAAATCGGCAGAGATACGGCGGGGAACCGTCTGACGTATCTGAAAGTCACCGGAGGGACGCTTCGGGTCAAAATGATGATCGGTAATGAGAAAAGCAGTGCCGGGGAAGAGACCTGGGAGGAAAAGGCAGACCAGCTGCGCCTGTACAACGGAGGAAGCTATGAGACCGCAGACAGCGTGCCGGCGGGAGAAGTCTGCGCGGTCACGGGACTTACGAAGACATTTGCAGGACAGGGACTGGGCTATGAAAGCGAGAATCTGGCACCGGTGCTGGAACCGGTATTGACATACAGACTGAGTTTTCCCCCGGATGTGGATCCCGTGACAGCGCTCGGAAAGCTCAGACAGCTGGAAGAAGAGGAGCCGCAGTTACATGTATTATGGCAGGAGGAAAATCGGGAGATCCATATGCAGGTCATGGGGCAGGTGCAGATGGAGATCCTGAAAAATATCCTGTGGGAGCGCTTCGGACTGGAAGCAGAATTCGATGCGGGAAGCATTGTCTATAAGGAGACACTGGCGGAACCGGTGGAAGGCATCGGACATTTTGAACCCCTGCGACATTATGCGGAAGTGCACCTGCTGCTAGAACCCGGTGAACGGGGCAGCGGACTGCAGTTTGCATCTGCATGCAGTGAGGATATGCTGGATCGGAACTGGCAGAGACTGATCCTGACTCATTTGGAGGAAAAAAGGCATGTGGGAGTGCTCACCGGATCGGAGATCACAGATCTTCGGATACTGTTGATCGCCGGGAAAGCACATACTAAGCATACGGAAGGCGGGGATTTCCGGCAGGCAACTTATCGCGCCATCCGCCAGGGACTGCGCAGTGGAAAAAGTATTCTGCTTGAGCCGTGGTTTTCCTATCGGCTGGAAGTACCGACAGAGAATCTCGGCAGAGCAATGTCAGATATCACCAGGATGAACGGACGATTCGATCCGCCGGTGACTGAAGGAAACAACAGCGTACTGACGGGCAGTGTGCCGGTGGCAACCATGCGGGATTACGCCAGAGAAGTAGCTTCCTATACCAAAGGACACGGCAGACTGTCCTGTAGCATGCAGGGGTACGAGCCCTGCCATAATACGGAAGAGGTGATGGCACAGACGAATTACGATCCGGAGGCGGATACTGTCAATCCTACCGGTTCCGTATTCTGCGCTCACGGAGCCGGTTTCCAGGTGCCCTGGGATCAGGTGCCGGAATACGCCCATGTGGAGAGCGGCTGGGTACCGGATCCGGAGGAGAATGCAGAGTCTGGTGATGACGCTTTACAGGGAATGCCGGCAGTGAACAGACGGCAGGGAGCTGTACGTCAGACGGGCGGCGGCACAGAGCGTGTCATATCTCAGGAGGAGATCGAAGAGATCTTCCGTCGGACCTATGGGAAAAGGGAAGAGGATTCCCACAGATTCCGAAGATATCATACTTCTTCCGGCAGCCGCAGCAACTATACGAGCAGCCAGGCGGACTGCGTGCGGACACCGAAGACCAAAGCAGGCCCTCAGGAAAAACCGGAAGAATATCTGCTGGTGGACGGCTATAATATTATTTTTGCATGGCCGGAGCTGCGGGAGCTTTCGAAGATCAACCTGGACAGCGCCAGGGATAAGCTGATGGATATCCTGTGCAATTATCAGGGCTATCAGGGATGCCGGCTGATCCTGGTCTACGATGCTTATAAGGTGAAGGGGAATCCCGGATCCACCATGAAATATCATAATATAGAAGTGGTCTATACGAAGGAAGCGGAGACCGCAGACCAGTATATTGAGCGCACAACGCATGAACTGGGAGCAAAACCGCAGAAATACCGCGTGACGGTAGCTACCTCAGATGCCCTGGAGCAGATGATCATCTGGGGCAACGGTGCCACGAGGATGTCGGCACTTGGGCTGAAGGCAGCGGTGGAGGCGGCCGGGGCGGAATATTTTGAATAAATAAGGGAGTTTTAACGGACTAAAAAAAGAGTAGTCTATACCTATCAGATTGGGGATGACCCGATGGAAAACGTATCATGTATGAATAGAAAGAGGTATAGATTATGAGAAGACAGGCTGTTTTCAATGTTGCATTTTATGTTGTCACTGTTGTATTGATCCTGATCATTGTATTGTGCGTGGGAGGAACCGCCAGAAGCGAAAGCCGGGATGAGGCACAGCGGGTGGAGAACAGAGTGCAGGAACAGCAGCTGCTTACGGATGTAAGACAATATCTGAAGAATAACGGGTATACGAACAGCGGCGTCACTCTGACGTATGTGACAGATGCAGACGGCGATCCGGAGTATACTTTCACGATCCATCATAAGAGGATCAATGACATGAGCGAAGAGGAACGGGAAGCCTTCAGTGCAGAGCTTATGCAGGCATGCAATGCTTCCGGCAGTTACAGCATCTCTTACGAATATCTTTTGACAGATTTTTAAGGGAGACATGACATTTTTCAAAATAGGGGTTATACTGTTACCATATGCCGCAGCAGAGGCGATGGGAAAGGAGAAGGACAGATGACATTTATTCCCAAACCACATGAGATATATAAGCATTTTAAAGGGAATCTGTACCAGATCGTCACGATAGCACAGCATTCGGAGACCGGAGAACAGCTGGTGATCTATCAGGCAATGTACGGAGATTTCAAGACCTATGCGAGACCGCTTGCGATGTTTACGAGCGAAGTGGATAAGGTCAAATACCCTGAGGTACAGCAGAGATTCCGCTTTGAATTACAGGGTGTGGATGCGGACAGACAGACACGTGAGACCGATGAAGTGAACGGTGGGCAGACGACAACACAGGCAGTGCCGACAGCAACAGCACAGGACACGGCGATTTGGACAGCGCAGGCAGCAGCGGTGCAGGACGCGGCGACTGTGGCAGCACAGGCAACAGCACAGCCGGCATCTGTAGAGACACAGCCGGAGGAGCCCGAACTGGATCCTTTGGTATTGGAATTTTTGGATGCGGATTCTTATGAGCAGAAGTTAAATATTCTCGCAGGATTACATCACCGGATCACCGATGAGATGATCACGACCATGGCGATCGCCTGCGATATCGAAGTAAATGACGGTGAGACAGAGGAACGTTATGAAGAACTGAAAAACTGCCTGCTCACCATGGAGAAGTTTGAATGCAATCGTCTGAGATAGACATTAGTGAAAATTTAACAGATTTTAAGGAAATCTTTAGGAAAGGTGACCTTCTTGCGATTCCCAAACCACTTTTAAAATGGTATGATAATAATCGCAGGATACTTCCCTGGAGAGAACAGCCCACACCCTATCGCGTATGGGTCTCTGAGATCATGCTACAACAGACCAGAGTGGAAGCGGTGAAGCCCTATTTTCAGAGATTCATGGATACCCTGCCGGATATCGCAGCATTAGCGGAAGCGCCGGAGGAGACTCTGTTAAAGCTGTGGGAAGGTCTGGGCTATTATAACAGGGTGCGGAACCTTCAGAAAGCAGCAATTCAGATCGTGGAAGATTATGGCGGCAGAATGCCGGATTCTTATGAAGAATTGCTGAAATTAAAAGGAATCGGAAGCTATACGGCGGGAGCTGTATCTTCTATTGCTTACGGAAGACCGAATCCGGCGGTGGATGGCAATGTGCTCAGAGTGATCTCCAGAATACGTAAGGATGAGCGGTGCATCTCCGAGGACAAGGTGAAAAAGTCCGTGGAGAAGGATCTGTGGGAGGTTATACCGAAGGACAGACCCGGGGATTTTAACCAGGCAATGATGGAGATCGGAGCCTGCGTGTGTATTCCAAACGGTGCCCCTCATTGTGAGGAGTGTCCGCTCAGGCAGATCTGTCTGGCATACGAAGATGGAACGCAGCAACAGTACCCGAATAAGGCAAAGGCAAAGGAACGGACCATAGAGGAGAAGACGATCCTCATTATCCGGGATGCGGAGCTTGCGGTGCTGCACAAGCGGCCGGCTAAGGGGCTGCTCGCCGGAATGTATGAGTTTCCGTCAATGAAGGGATTCTGTACGGCGGAAGAAGTGAAGGAATATCTGACAGAGAACGGACTGCAGGTACTCAGGATCCAGCCGTTAGAGGATGCAAAGCATATTTTCTCCCACAGGGAATGGCATATGAAGGGATACCTCATCCGGGTGGATGAGCTCGCACCGAAGAAGGCGGGACCGGATTCTGCAGACTGGATCTATATTGAACCCCGGGAGACGAAAGACAGATATCCCATTCCTTCGGCATTTGCAGTCTATGCGAAGGGTCTACGCATGCAGCTTGGAATCCCAAGAGAGGAAGGCTGACAGCCGGGCGGCAGCACGGAACGATCCTACCCAAGGTCTTTCACCGACTTATGAGCAAGCTCATGTGGGCTTAGACCTTTTGACCCTGGTATCATTATATATAAGAAAGGACAGCGATATGAAATTACTTTCCATAGCAATTCCCTGCTACAATTCTGAGAAGTATATGAGAAAATGTATTGATTCTCTGCTCATCGGCGGTGAGGATGTAGAGATCCTGATCATTGATGACGGATCCACCAAGGATCGTACCGCGGAGATCGCAGATGAATATGAGGCACAGTTCCCTACCATTGTCCGTGCTATCCATAAGGAGAACGGAGGACATGGTTCCGCAGTGAATACCGGAATCGCCAATGCCAAGGGACTGTATTTTAAAGTAGTGGACAGCGATGACTGGGTGAAGCAGGATGCATATTTTAAGATTCTGGACACTCTGCGGGAACTGGCAGGAGGCGGTCAGGCACTGGACATGCTCATCAGCAATTATGTCTATGAAAAAGAAGGCGAGCGCCGTAAAAAGGTGATCCAGTATCGCCATATTCTGCCGGTGGAGAAGATGTTTACCTGGGCAGACTGCCATCATTTTATCAAGGGACATTACATATTGATGCATTCCGTGATCTTCCGTACCAGGCTGCTCCAGGAATGCGGACTGAAGCTTCCCGAGCATACCTTCTATGTGGATAATCTGTATGTATTCGAGCCGCTTCCCTATGTGAAGAATATGTATTATCTGGATGTGAATTTTTACAGATATTATATAGGAAGACAGGATCAGTCCGTGAACGAGACGGTCATGATCTCCAGGATCGACCAGCAGATCCGTGTGACCAGGCTGATGATCGATTATCTGGTAGGCAGAAAAGCAGAACTGGTCAAAAACAGACGCCTGTATCAGTATATGCGCAATTATTTAGAGATTATCATGACAGTATCCTCTGTGCTGCTGATCCGTTCCGGCACTCCTGAGCATCTGGAGAAAAAGAAAGAGCTGTGGGAGTACCTGAAAGAAAAAGACAAGAGACTCTACCTGTGGATGCGTAACGGCATCATGGGTGGAACCATGAATCTGCCCGGAAGAGGCGGTCGTAAGATTTCCGTGGAGGGATATAGAATCTGTCAGAAGTTGTTCGGATTTAACTAGTCAGGACTTTATTTCTGATAAGCCAGAAAAAGCTTTAAAAGTCTGAGCGCATAATCACGTTCTCTTTGTTCGGAATTATTCAGCATAGTTAAAATAGCGGATACTTCGGCTGTTTGCCCGGGGTATCCGTTTTCTTCGATTTCTTTTCCGTAAATAATATAATCCAGTGACATATCTAAAGCTTCGGAAAGTGCCATCAGAGTTTCTACACTCATACCACAGCTGCCACGTTCAATATCGGCATAATATTTAGCGGCACGGTCTATTTTTTCAGCCATTTCATCCTGCGTGAACCCCAACAGTATAACCTCATGAAATTCTACGGACTACCGTGTCTCCCAATTTGGTCCGTGCTAAAGCAACCTCATCCTATTTACTTTATTAATGTTTTTAATGAATGACTGTGAGCCGTTGCTCTGCTTTGCACAACAGATTAATGGCTACGGAAAGCCAGGGGATGTATTTCTGGGCATTTCCACCAGTGGCAATAGCAAAAATATGTTGTTTGCAGCAACAACTGCGCACGCTAAGGGAATGAAGGTCATTGGATTGACTGGAGCAAAAGATAGCAGGTTAATGGATATGAGCGATGTATGTATCAAAGCTCCTCAGACGGAGACTTATATGATTCAGGAACTGCACCTACCTATTTATCATTGTCTGTGTTTAATGTTGGAAGATAAATTTTTTGCATAGTTTTTAAACAGGTATCGGCTATACACAAAGCATGACTATGTCATTTGACATGCTTTACCTACGCAAAATAAACGTCAACTTCCGGGGAAAATTCTTATACCTATAATAGCTGCCATATTGTCTAAATTTAACAAAGTGCAGATTTGGCTATTTTGCTACATTGACAATTATAAAGGTGTCTGCTATTCTCTGCTTGTAAGCAGTTTTTTTCTATTTCAAATTTCTAAATCAGCGTAAGTTGATATCTGTGACTTCAGAGGAATTCCTGCTTATTTACCCCATTTAATACAATAGAGCAGGAGATGATGAAGGACAGAGCGTTTGTTCTGTGTATTGCCGTTGTTTATTCTCCTGCATACGTGTGAGAGGAGAATACGGATGGTAAAACGATACGAGGAATTGACGATTTCGGATGATTTTATGTTTGGTAAGACGATGGGCGATAAGGTGCTTTGCCAGGATGTGCTGGAACAGCTGCTGGAGGAAAAGGTAGGGGAACTGGAGGATGTCCAGCCACAGCGGGAGTTCCGGTATACTTCGGGTGGTAAGCCGATCCGTCTGGATATATATACGCGGGATAAAAAGCGCATGTACGATGCGGAGATGCAGAATCAGAACCATCAGCCGGTGGAGAAGCTGGAACTGCCGAAACGGAGCAGATTTTACCAGTCTACGATGGATACGGATCATCTGAGTAAGGGGAAATCCTATCGGGAACTACCGGAGGGAAGAGTGCTGTTCTTGTGTACCTTTGATCCATTTGGCAGGGGATATGCGAAGTATTCTTTTCAGAATCTGTGCAAGGAAGACAGAGAGCTGTACCTGATGGATGGGACGGAGAAGATTTTTTATAACTGTGTTGCAGAACCTGAGAAAGTGCCGGAGAATCTGCGCGAGTTATATGATTATATCAGAACCGGGAAGGTCGGAGGAGACCTGAGCCAAAGGATTGATGAAGCAGTGCGTATGGCACGTAAGAATGAGGAATGGAGGTCGGAGTACATGAAAGAGTTGCTACATGATGACGACGTCAGAGAAGAAGGCAGAGCAGAAGGTGAAAGCCAACTGGTAAAGCTGATAAATAGTATGATTGCTGGCGGTGATGGAGATAAGATTGCTTTGTTTGGAGAACCCGAAATCTTAAAGACAATGAAAAAGAAATATGGGATAAATTAATTCTGATCCATTTGGCAGGGGATATGTGAAGTATTCGTTCCAGAATCTGTGTAAGGAAGACAGAGAACTGTACCTGAAGAATGAGCCGAAAGTGTTGCTGGCAATGCGGAAGAAGTATGGTCTAGAGTAGTAATCAAATTTGATTTCTAATTCTTTTGTACAGTTGAACAATAAAAGGAGATGTGCTACTATTGGTTATATAGATGCAGATCACGGCAGCTTATTTAACTGATAAGACTAGGGGGGAGCTTTATATGGCAACACAAAAGCAACAAGGTATTAAAAAGCGACTGACGAAAGGATTTGTGAAAGTAGCAATAATCGGTGCGATTGCGGCAGTTATTGGAATCGTAGCACTACTGATCGCAGCGATGCAGTATGAAAAGGCATTGAGCCGATACGGATTTACACAGGGAGATATCGGTAAAGCGGTCGCGGCATTTTCGGAGAGCCGGAGCGCATTACGTGCAGTAGTAGGCTATGATGACAAAGCAGTAATAGAAAAGCAGATCGAACTGCATGACCAGAAAAAGGCAGCGTTTGAGACTTACATGGATGAATTGAACCGCTCACTCAAATTCACCGAAGGCAGGGATGCCTATAATAAAGTATTGCAGGAACTGGACGGGTACTGGGATCTGGATGCACAGGTGCTGGAACTGGCTACCTCCGATGACGAGGACGGATATCTGCAGGCGCAGGATCTGGATACCGGAGATCTGACCGCACAGTACGAACGGATATACGCGGAATTTGTAGACTTGATGAACCTGTGCGTCGAAAAAGGAGATCAGGCGGAGGCAAATCTGCGTCATATGGAGTTTATTATGCTGATCGCGATTCTGACTATCGTAGTGACTTCTTTCTGGAGTTCTGTGATATTAGGCAAGAAAATGGCGGGAGATATCGAAGAACCGATGATAGCGCTTGCGGATCGACTTCAGACTTTTGCACAGGGGGATTTGGAGAGTGCATTCCCGGACAGCAACACGAAAGATGAGATATCCTATATGATACAGGTCGCAAAAGGCATGGCTGCCGACCTGAATCTGATCATTACGGACGCAGGAGAATTGTTGGGACAGATGGCGGAGGGTAATTATGCCATCGGTACTAAGATCGAAGAGAAATATGTAGGACAGTTTGTGGCACTGAAAGATGCCATGCGTAAGATGAACCGACAGATGAACAGTACCTTACAGCAGGTCGAAGAGGCTGCAAAGCAGGTATCAGCAGGATCGGAGAATCTTGCACAATCTGCCCAGGCGTTGGCAGAAGGAGCAACAGATCAGGCAGGATCTGTGGAAGAACTGACGGCAACCATTACGAATATCACAGACGCCGTGTCCCGTACAGCCGGTGAACTGCAGAAGACGACGGAAAAGGCTGAGAATTATGCACAGCAGGCGGATGCAGGGCATATGCAGATGAGGTCATTGATGGAGGAAATGGACCGAATCAATGAAACATCTAAAAAGATACAGAATATTATTGCTGACATTGAAGATATTGCGAGTCAGACGAACCTGTTGTCTCTGAATGCGGCAATTGAGGCGGCCAGAGCAGGAGAAGCCGGACGGGGATTTGCAGTGGTGGCAGAACAGATCCGTAAACTGGCCGAACAGAGTGCACAGTCGGCAGTAGATACCAGAAGCCTGATCGAGGGATCGCTGCAGGAGATCAAGAATGGCAACCAGGCAGCGGAGGCAGCAGCGGAATCTCTGGAGCAGATCGTTACGGGAGTCAAGGAGATTGCGACAGATGCAAAACGATTGAGTGAAGAGTCTGCTACGCAGGCACAGGCGATGCAACAGGCAGAACTTGGTGTGAATCAGATATCGGAAGTAGTGCAGTCGAACTCTGCGTCAGCAGAGGAATCGTCTGCTACCAGTGAGGAATTATCCGCACAGGCATATGCATTAAACGATCTGGTAGGAAAGTTTACACTACGTCGGGATTAATTGCTAATGAAAGAATGATACAAATACCGGTCTTAATAATCCGTAAATAGCGGAGAAATAAGACCGGTATTTTTTATTATGCAAAACTTTCACTATAACTGAAATTTTCCTTTCCGCATTATCTATTAGAATTGTAATGGTAGATATAGGAGATGGAAAAATGAGTCAAAAGCATTCGCAGGAGTATAAGAACATAGGTCAGACAATCTGCAAATACCGAAAACTCAGAGGTCTTACGCAGGAACAACTGGCAGATAGAGCATGCATCAGTATCAGTTACCTTACCAAAATAGAGGCTCCCAATTGTGACCAGCCGTTTTCTCTGGAGGTAATATTGGATATAGCGGAAGTATTGGAAGTATCCGTACATCAGTTGTTGGAAGCTATCAAATAGAGAAATAAAAAATGATCTTAAAAGTTTAACACTTTTAAGATCATACTTTTTAAAGAAGAGCTGCTGACGGGAATCGGACCCGTGACCTCCGCACTACCAATGCGACGCTCTACCGACTGAGCCACAGCAGCATCACGTGACTGCTAACGCAATCACCGTGATTCATTCTAACAAAAGAGATACCGTTTGTCAACAATAAAAAAAGCAAAATTTTTCGATATTTGTCGATGGGAAGAAATTGACAGAAAATCTACGGAAAGTAAAATATAAAGATATGAAAAACAAATTTTTCTCACATTGTAAAACCATCTATATTTAATATAGGGATAAATGTTAAATTATAAAGTAAATATTTTTAAGAAGGATGAAACCATTTATATGGGGGAATGACAGATGCATAAAAACAAGACAGAAGAGACAGCAGCAGACCATCTAGAATTCAATGAAATGTTTCGCAGAAATGAAGCCATAGTGTATAATTTTATCAGATATCGGATACTTGATAAGTCGTTGGCACAGGATGTCATGCAGGAAACATTCTACCTGGCGTACAAAAAGTGGGATATTCTGAAAGATCATCCGAATCAGACGGGATGGCTATTGGAGACCGCGAGGCATAAGATACAGGAGTTCAACAGGAAAATAAAGAAGCTGGAATGTGAAACCTCGTTGGATGATCACGATGACCATGAACATGTTGTTGCGAAAGACGAATACGGAAAAGCAGAATTAGACATGGTCCTGGAAGCGGAACTGGACGAAGAAGAGAAGACGCGTTTCTCGAGATATTTTGTGGCAGGATATAAAATATCGGAAATGGCGAAATTGGAGAATATTTCTGAGAACAATATGAGTGTCCGACTCAGCAGATTGCGTGGCAAAATAGCCCAATGCCTATACGATGGAATAATATTCGACAAAAAGCAAAAAAAGTCTGTAAGAAATGACAAAAAAGAGACAAAGACATATAGAGAGGGACAGTCATTCGGCAGCAACGCCGGATGATGAGATATAGAAGGGAACGGAACAGTAATGAAGAAACAGGATAATAAAAGTCTGATCCAGGAAGTTACGAAGCGGTTAGACTGGTATACAATGGAGGCTTCCGACGAGGAATTTGATGCGGATGAAGTTCAGACGTTATTGAAGCTGTTGGATAGCCTGAAAGGTGAAGAGAAAGAGGAAGAATTGCCGGTGGAGGAAGCACTGGACAGCTTCTGGAAGTATTGTGAGAAACGTCAGGAAGAGGAAAGAATTCTGGCGGCAGATGGGAAGGAAAGTGAGGAGAACCGCAAAACAGAGCCTGAGAAAAAGGAAGGACGGATGCATCAATTCCTTTGGTATTTTCACAAACACAGAATTGCTGTGGTGACAGCAGTGGCACTGATTGTTATAATGCTGGGTGGTTCCTGGCAGATGGCGGTAAATGCAGAGAAACACGGTGGCTTCTTCTGGTGGATGGATAAGAATGAGGAAGGGACTACGAAAATAACGGCACCGGAGTTGGGACACGGAGACCCTGAAAATTGTATTAAAGAGAATTATTACAATATAGAAGAGGTTCCAGATGCGTATTTTGAATATGCCAAAATACCACTTGAAATTAGCAGTTTAGCTGGATCGGAGTATCACTTAAGTCGCATTGAAGTGGTTAAGACGGATAAATCAGATACAATATATGATTTTTTCGAAAAAGAAAAAGCGGAGATATTATATTTTGAAATTAAGATATACCGACAAGAAATTTTACGAGTAAGAGAAACTTATCCGGGGTATGTATTTTGTGAAGAATTTGAAAATGATGGTATAAATTTAGAGGTTTTCGAAAAAGAGGAAGAGAGTGGAAAACATAGATATGTCATTTATTTTTATTATGGGAATGAAAAATATGCAGTTGTAGGTGTGGATAATATAGATAAATTAAAGGAAATAGCTGTGGAATATCAGCAGGCAGTAATTAGTAATTATTCAAAATAATAGGTATAAAATGGAAGCTGAGTCTACTGATTCAGCTTCTTTTTTACACGCTAAAACATTTTTAAATTCTTAAAAAATATTTTCAAACAGAGAGAGAACTGAGAGTATGGTAAATCACATCAATAATACAACAAGGCCTAAACTTCA
>UMIB01032448.1_pt1 | contig 15348 bp, 9 predicted proteins | sample 1965641 | NCBI WGS metagenome assembly UMIB01 (sample SAMEA4836110, study PRJEB28245) | human gut metagenome | biome: gut microbiome; material: fecal sample | place: Denmark | collected 2008
ACACCGCATGCTGTATTACAAGCAGCTTCGAAGAAAATATATGGACAGATGCAGTGCCAGTCCTGTCTGGGAGAAACAGCCCAAGGCAGCAAACAATGATACGATATGGTTCTGCTGGCTGCAGGGGATAGAGGAGGCACCGCTTCTGGTGAAGAGATGTCTGGAGTCTCTTAGGAAGAATATCCCGGATAAGAAGATTATTGTAATCGACGGGAATAATCTTGGTGAGTATGTGAATATGCCGGATTACATCACGGACAAATGGCAAAGGGGCATCATAGGGAATGCGCATTTCTCAGATCTGCTAAGGTTAGAGCTGCTGATAGAAAAAGGCGGCTACTGGATAGATGCTACGGTATTGTGTACGGATTCGAAAATGCTGGAATTCATAGATAAGCAGCCATTATTTCTGTACAGCTTCTACTATTTCGGATTCAATCCGGAGATCATGGAGCTGAACAACTGGTTCATCAAGAGCTGCACCAATAACAATATTTTGTGTCTTCTGAGAGAATTACTGTATACCTATTGGGCGGAGAATGACAGGGCAAAGGATTATTTCCTGACACAGCTGTTTCTTACGATGGCAGTAGAATATTACAAAGAAGAATACAACAGGATGCCGATCGTCAGTCAGGTAGATTCCCACATTCTGGCGACCTACATAGCAGAGCCTTATGATGAAGATAAATATGCATTGCTGAAGCAGACAACAGGATTTCATAAATTAAGCACCAGATTCGAGGCAGAGTCCATCCAGACGAAGGACTGCTTCTATGATGTGGTGATCAACCGGGGAGAGTATTAGGAGAGAGTAAAAATGCAGAAAAAAGAGGAGAACAAGATACCTAAGATCATTCATTATTGCTGGTTTGGCGGTAAGCCGATACCTAAGGATCTGCAGGATTGTATTGATACCTGGAGTATTCTCAAGGGATATCAGGTGATGCGCTGGGATGAGTCCAACTGCAGCTTTGATGAGAATGAATTTGTAAGAAAGACCTATGCAGAGAAGCAGCTTGGATTTATCGGAGATTATTACCGTCTGAAGGCTGTATATGAGTATGGAGGCATTTATCTGGATACGGATGTCAAGGTGTGCAAGTCCTTTGATCCGCTATTGGATTATCCGGCTTTCCTGAATTTCATCTTTGACTGTTCGGTAGGCTCTGCAATCATAGGAGCAAGGAAAGGCAATCTGCTGATCAAAGCACTGCTGGATATGTATGATAATACGACCTTTGGCACGAACAGAAGCGGCAAGGTGTTTGAGTGGCGTGACGGAAAGCTGGTCGTAGACGGTTATGCTACCAGCAATTATTACTATACTTATTATATTCTGCACCATTATCCGGAATTTATTCTGAATAACAGATTCCAGAATATGAAGGACTTTGTCATTTTCCCGAAGGAATATTTCGAGATCGGTACAGTGACCGGCAGGCATTATGCGGTTCATTTATGTGCCGGAGAATGGAGAATCAAGGCAGATACCTCACGTACCTTCAAGGGCAGGATCAAGGCATTGCTGCATAAGAACCAGAAGGTGTTTGATATTGTGCAGATGCTGGTAAGGAAGAGAAGATACAGGGAGCTCAAGAAGCAGATTCCGTTCTACGGATATTATCTTGCACAGAAGAATCATACACAATTACCTGAATTATAAAGGAAGCGATAACGATTAACGTTCAGAAATTTTTTGAATACTTATTTCACTACATCAGGCAGCAGAGCAGGGGCGTATCTGTGGAGCAGCTGCTTCTTATGTGGGTTATATGTATTGTCATATTACATATTGGCTGTATGCTGCAGGCAGGCATTCGTGGCAAAAGGACAGGGTGGCGCAGAGAACTGCTGCTGATACTGATACTTGGCTATGCCTGCTTTGGTGCACAGCTCACATTATTCAGAAGAGAAGCAGGAAGCAGAGGTGTCATGTATACATATCTGCATATGGGCAATCTGTTTGGTGACTGGTATGAAAGGCAGCAGTTCTTCTATGCATTCCTCAATGTGTGCTTCTTTGTTCCCTGGGGCTTTCTGTGGGGCTTATGGAGATTGGAGGATAAGGCCTGGAGAAGAATGATCATGATCACAGGGTACAGCTTTCTTACGACTGCTTCGATAGAGATTACCCAGCTTATGACAGGCAGAGGATTCTTCGAAGTGACAGATATCGTGACCAATCTGATGGGCGGAATCATGGGCGGCATTCTGGCGTGTATCGTGATTCCTTTTATCCGGTATATCTACAGAAAGACAACGAAGAGCGTGGATACAGTACAGGAAAGGCGTGGATAGAGACATGAAGAAGGATGGAAAAGGATTTTCAACAAAAGATGTGATAATGATCGTATTGTGCGTACTGGTACTGATCGTGCTGATATTGTTGTTGAAGCAATCAGGCAAGAATCAGAAGGAAGAACAGGCACAGCTGAACCAGATGCAGGAAGAGATTACCAAGACAGGAGAGACAGGCTCTTCAGTATCCGGAAAGAATAGCAGCTATGTGGTATGTAATGAGGTGAACCAGGAGGGCTGGCTAGAGCTGTATAATGCTGGAAAACAGGAAATCCATATGCAGGAAGCAGCCATTTATGTGAATGGTGAGTTAGCCAAGACTTACAAGGATGAATTCTCTATTCCGGCCAGAAGTCTGGTCGTACTGGAAGCCGGTGTAAAGCTGGGACAGGAAGAAAATAATGTGATTTCTCTGGTAAATGGAGAAGAGAAGCTGTTCACCATGACATTCCCTAAGCTTGCAGTTCAGGAAAGCTATGGAAGAATAGGAACAGGCAATGATGAAATGGGCTATCAGACGCCTACCCGCGGGGAGAATAATGCACAGGAGGCTCTGAAAACAGAGGGCAGGCTTACCTTCTCAGTGCCGGGTGGCTTCTATACGGATACGATTACACTTACCATGACAGATAAGCCCGGTGTGGATATCTACTATACAACAGATGGAAGTACACCTACGACAGCCTCCGAGAAATATACAGCGCCCGTTAAAATAGCGAATCGCTCAGGCTCGGGTTATGTCTATGCAGATATCGTGAACGATGGCTATAAACCATCCGGCATAGAGATGGGAACTGTAGTCAGGGCAATTGCTGTGGATGCACAGGGCAATATTCTGGAGGAAAAGACAGAGTCTTATTTTATTGGAATCGCCAATAACAGTGATCTGGTAGATCTGCCTGTCATATCCTTATCAACAGATGCAGCCAATCTGTTTGATTATTTTCAGGGAATCTATGTACAGGGCCGCAATTATGAGGATGCACTTGCTTCTGGGCAGGATGGACTTTTTCAGGCGAATTATCAGATGGACTGGAAGAGAGAGGCGCATATAGAATTCTTTGATGGAAATAAAGGCAAGAGCTACGGCGGAGATATTGCATTATCCATACTGAGAGATTACAGCATGGAATCTCCTCAGAAATCCTTCTATGTAACAGGTGATGGCAATGGAGCGTGGACCGGTTCAGAATTGTGTGATTATTTTAACGATGTGAGCAATGTACTGGAGATTCAGACGAACAGACGTGATAATGAGAGCAAGGCAAGAGAGTATCTGGTGAATGATCTTTTAGAGGATACACAGGTCGGTACACAACAGCTTACTCCCTGCGTTCTCTTCATCAACGGAGAATACTGGGGCGGCTATATGTTAAGAAAGCCGCTGGACAGAGTATATTTTGAGGATAAATATGCGATACCTGAGGATAACAAGGTCATTCTGGCAAAGGATGGAATCATAGAAAATTATGATTATCTGAATGAATATGACAGGCTGATTCAGTTCATTACCTCAAATGATATGAGCCTGGAAAGTAACTATGAGCAGCTGCAGCTGCAAATGGATGTACAAAGCTATCTGGATTATCTGTGTGCCAATATGTATATTGCCAATATTGATTATGGCATTGAAGAGTCGTATGCATGGAAGACATCTATGACCGGTCAGGGAGAATATGAAGATGGCAGATGGAGATGGATCATTGGCAAGACCAACTGCTCCATGAATGCACTGATGGCAGATGGAAAAGCCACCAGTACAATAGATTCCTTCCTGATGCCGACAGTCAGAGAAGACAGGATTCTGCGTGCTCTCATACATAATGAAACCTTCAGAAAACAGCTTCAGGAAACCATGCATCGTATGGCAGAGCAGATTTTCACAGAGGAGAATGTAACAGCAGAGCTGGACAGTATATCTGCAAGGATTGGCAAGATGGCAGCCAGCAGCTATGGAAGATTCTATGCATATCCTAATACAGGCTTCTATCAGGGACAGACAGAGCGTATACAGGATTTCTTCCAGAACAGAGCAGAGTATATGCTTTATTATGTAGAGCATCTCGAGGAAATCGAGGACAGCTGGAATGCCATAGAAGCACCTGTACAGCTGCAGGAGCCGGATGAGGCGCAGCCACAGGAGACATTACCGCAGGAGAAAGCCCCGGATGCAGGTCAGGAGCAGTCACAGGCAGAGAGTGCAGAGAATGTGGAACAGTCAGGAGAGAGCAATGGACAATAGTAAAGATATCATTCTGATGCGATATTTAGGTGAACTGATCAGGGCACAGCTGGAGAACCGGACACCGCAGGCGATACCGGATACGATTACATATGAAGAACTGGAGCAGATTGCATATTCAGCCCAGATGCCATACATGATACTTGGTGCACTGATCAGACTTCCTCTCACACAGGAGCAGGCACAAAGCTGCCGCAATGCACTGAAGACAAGTACATTAAAGACACTGCTGCAGGTACAGATAGCAGATAGACTACAGGAGAAGCTGGAAGAGGCAGGAATCAGAAATCAGGTATTAAAGGGTGCTGTCATGAAGCACATTTATCCAAGACCTGAGCTGCGGGAAATGAGTGATATTGATTTTATGATCTACGAGGATGACTTCACTGATACGGACAGGATCGTGGAAGAAGCCGGATTTGTGAAGGTTCAGGCAATCAAGCATCATGTCATATATCAGAAAGCACCGTTTCTTACACTGGAGATGCACTGGGATCTTTATGAGAAGACAGTAGATAAGAGTCAGTATATGTATTATAAGGATCAGTTCAGGGCAGTGCCTGCGGAGGGAAAGAAATATACCTATGAATTTAGCAGGGAGAATTTTTATGTGTATATGATTTCACATATGGCCAAGCATTTTTATGAAAATGGCTGTGGTATCAGAAATCTTGTGGATATCTATGTATTTAACCAAAAGTACGGACACAGCATAGACCGTACACAGGTGGAACAGGAGCTGAAGAAATGCGGAATCCTGAATTTTGAGAGACAGATGTCTGAGCTGGCTCTAATATGGATGGAGAATAGAAAATGTTCAAAATTTTATGTAAACCTGTTCCGGTATATGATAGATTGCGGAATATACGGTAAGAGTGAGAACGGAATCTGGAGTCAGCTGTGCAAGCAGAATGCACCACAGCAGAAGAAGAGCTTCAATCTGACTTATTATTTCCCGACAGCACAGTATATGAAGGAATATTATCCGTGGCTGGAAGGAAAGGAAGGACTGCTTCCGCTTGCATGGCTCTGCCGAGGCGTACATGGCCTGCTTCACAGGGATTCCATGGAGAGAGCAAGGACACTCAAGGACAGGGAGAAATACCGCATGATGATGGAGATCTATCACAATCTGAATCTCAATTTCGTAAAATAGGGCAGAACAGAAAGGCAGAATAATGAAGATAAACGAAGGACGTGTGAAGCAGTCTGCTAAAAATATGATATCAGGCTTCCTCTATCAGACTGTGACACTCATATTAAGCTTTATATCCAGAACAGTATTTATCAATACTCTGGGGACAGAGTATCTGGGACTGAACGGAATATTTACAGATGTGCTGTCTCTTCTGTCCATGGCTGATCTTGGCTTTGGAACGGCTATGGCTTATAGCTTCTATAAGCCGCTGGCAGAGCATGATGAGGACAGGATTGCAGCGCTGATTCATTTTTATAAGAAGGTCTACCATATCATAGCGGTTACGGTTACTGTACTGGGACTTCTATGTGTGCCTTTCCTGAAATACATTGTGAATACGCAGGAGGAGATTCCCAATCTTACATGGTATTATCTGTTCTCGCTGGCTAATATCGTAATTTCGTATCTTTTTGTATACAAGACTACCCTCATGACTGCAGACCAGAAGGATTATAAGATCGTCAATATCCGTATGTGGGCAACCCTGACAAAGACGATACTGCAGATTCTGGCGCTTTATCTGACAGCTAATTATATGCTTTATATCATAATTGGTGTGCTGGCACAGTTTCTGACCAATGCGATTGCATCCTGGCAGACACAGAAGGAATATCCTTATATCAGAAATGCCAATACGCAGACCAGGGTGGAAAAGGAAGTAGAGCAGGGCATATTTAACAATATGAAATCAGTGTTCATCTATAAATTGAGTGGAACGCTTTTTTCGGCGACAGATAATCTGCTGATTTCCATGCTCATAGGAACGGCAGCAGTTGGTCTTTACAGTAATTATCTCATGTTAAGTAATAAGCTGCTTCTGATCGAGCAGATTATCTTTTCGTCTCTGGTGGCAAGTATTGGAAATGTTATAGCCAGGGACAGCCCGGAGAAAAGACTGCAGATTTTTCAGGCAATGCAGTCTGCAAGCTTTATCTTCTGCGGAATCATTACAGCAGGCTTTGGGTTACTTGCCAATGATGTGATCACAGTATGGCTGGGAAAGGAGTATACCTTCTCCATGCTGACGGTAATTGCAGTGACAGTGAACACGTATTTCTCCTGTGCATTGCAGCCTCTCTGGATCTACCGTGATGCGACAGGACTGTATATGAAGACCAAATATATGATGCTGGCGGGAGCCATTGTAAATATTGTCTTATCTGTCATTCTTGGCAGATTCATGGGAATTGCAGGTATTATTTTTGCGTCTGCCATTGCAAGACTGAGTACGTATTTCTGGTATGAGCCTAAGCTGCTTTTTCACGAATATTTTAACAGCAGGGCAACAGGATATTATATATCTATCCTGAAGAATATCGGTCTGCTTGCCTGTGTGATTGCTGTGCTGTCCTATGTCTTTTCCGGCTGGGTAGTGACAGGCTGGATGACGCTGATTCTTAAGGTCGTAGTAACAGCAGCTGTATGCAGCAGCATATTCGTGCTGGCATATTGCAGGACAGAAGGGTTTCAGGTCATAATGAATAAGGTACGGCAGATATGTGGACATACAGGGAGATAATGAGTCCCCAAATGAGGATATGGAGATAAGGATGAGAGAGAGACAAGGCTATATAACGGTAATTGTGCCTGTGTATAATGTAGAGAAATATCTGGACAGATGTATGGAATCTATTCTTGCACAGACCTATACGAAGCTGGAGATCATACTGGTAGATGACGGGGCTGCGGACAGCTCCGGTGCGATATGTGATTCCTATGCACAAAAGGATGAGAGAGTGCAGGTCATTCACAAAGAGAATGGAGGACTCTCCAGTGCGAGAAATGCGGCACTGGATATTGCACAGGGGGAATATATCGGATTTGTAGACAGTGATGATTATATCAGTGTGGATATGTTCGAGAAATTATATCAGGCCTGTGTACAATATGAGAGTGAGATTGCAATATGCTGCCATTATACGGAGCGTGGAGATCGTCTGCTGATTGAAGAGCCGATTGTGGATGAGAGCATACAGTATACAGGTGTGGAAGCACTGGAGCTTCTGATACGGGATCAGGGTATCAGAAACTATGCCTGGGATAAACTGTACAAGGCATCTCTTTTTCAGAGTATCAGATATCCGGACGGAAGGAATTATGAAGACATTGCAACGACCTATCTTTTATTCTACTGTGCAAAACGTATCTGCAGCATTCCCCGGTATCTGTATTATTATCAGATCAGAGAGGGTAGTATCTCGAGTCATGTGGAAGATACGAAATGGCTGGAGAACTGCTATCAGATCATAGTGTCACAGACAGAACGCTATCATTTCATGAAGGAGCATAAGGAGGAGCGGCTCGCAGACCTGTGTCTGGCGCAGCTTGTGCCTTATCTGTATGAATATATCAGGCTGGGTCTGCGGCTTCATACATCACTGCACCGTACAGAGGTATTAACTTTGCTGAATAAAGAATGGGAGAACATTCAGAATAATTCCTTTCTTTCTGCTAAAGACAGAAGGCTGTATAAAATATATACAGCAGCTCCCATAGTTGTGCAGTCATATCAGAGAACGAAGGAAGCTGTAAAGAAAGTACAGGATTGCCGATATAAATTGAAGAATGCACTGGGAGAGGCAGGTATTTTATCTGTTGACCGGTTTGACTTTCAGCTTGCGAAAGGAAAAGAGAGAAGAATCATTTTCTTTGAACTGCCTTGCTTTGATAATCTTGGAGATCACGCCATTGCCTATGCACAGAAGAAATACCTGGAAGCCTTGACCGCAAAGAGGCCGGAATACCAGCTTTATACAATAGATGGCTGGGACACAGTAGAGGCTGTGATACAGCTCACAAAGGAGATAGGCAAGAAGGATGTGATCGTATGTCAGGGAGGCGGCAATATGGGAAGTCTGTATGAATTTGCGGAGGCCTTCAGACAGAAGCTTTTGAAAGCTTTTGTGGACAACAGGATCATCATATTCCCACAGACCATCTATTTTTCACAGGATGAACAGGGAGAACGGACGAAGAGGAAGATGGTAAAGGTCTATAATAAATGCAAAAGGCTGACTATATGCGCCAGGGATGCAGTATCTGCACAGACTATGCAGTCCATGTTCACCGCTGATATCGAGAGTGTGAATGATATTGTGGCATATTTGAGCGGCAGAATACAGGTTCAGACGCAGAGAAAAGGCATTGTACTGTGTCTGCGCTCCGATCTGGAGAGTGCTCTGACAACCGTTGAAAAAAAGGCCTTGCGGCAGGCGTGTACAGAGAAAGCTTCAGATGTACGCATAACAGATACCTGTCTTGGAAGAGATATTGACAGACAGGACAGAGAAGCTATGCTTATGAAGAAATGGAGCGTATTTGCCGGGGCGCAGCTGGTTGTTACGGACAGACTGCACGGAATGATCTTTTCCCTGATCATGGGAACACCCTGTATCGTACTTGGCAATAATCACCATAAGGTAAAGGCAACCTATGCAACCTTCAAGGACTGCAAGTATCTGCAATATGCAGAAAATGTCAGGGAGGCCGTGCAGATGATCGCAGCATGGAAGCCTGATGAAATACCGGTCACACCATACAATACAGAAGAATATTATAAAAAACTGGAACAGTTAGTCATTATGCAATAGAACAGAGGGAAAAGAAGATGGGGAATAGAAAAGCAGGCAGAAGCAAGTTCACAGAATACATGATATGGGCAGTCCTGCTGCTGGTCATTGCAGTTTTGACGGCAAATATATGGGTGATGCAGGCAAGGGCACAGTCAAAGGCCTACGACATAACCGGCAAAGAGCTCAATGACATACAGAATTACAAGAAAGGCTGGTATAAGAGCTGGGGCGGTGAATTTGAAGAATCAGGCGGAAGTCTAAGCTCTATCGTATGGTACAGAGTAGCCCAGCCATCCTACTATATTGTTGCGAACGATTCCAGAATACAGATTGCCATTTCAGAGTACGACAAGGATGGCAAATGGATCAAATATTCCGATAAATATCAGAATGGTAGCAAATTCACCAGGCAGACCAATACAGAATACGTCCATCTGACATTAAGCAGCTCTGTCTGGGGGACAGATATCCAGTCACTTTTTCAGAACGGACTGCAGATAGAATTCTCGACAGAACAGAGGGAAGCCTATCAGGTTCCGACCATAGCTATAAAGGATGCTGATTTTGGCAGAGCAGATAACTGGAAGGCTGGAGGCTATGTCTATCAGACAGGAGAATGCATCATTGACCGGACTAAGATTGCCTATCAGGCATACTGTATACCAGATGCCGGAACCTATCAGGTATGGCTTCCGGGAGGATATCTGAAAATGAACATTCTGGAGCTGGACAGTCAGAATAATGTAATAGCAGGTTCGGATCTTCACAGTGGACAGAAATGGAAGAAGAATGCAGGTACAGCCAAGATCGCACTGACAGTATATACCAATGACAAGCGACAGGGCAGCTATTCGATAGAAGAATATAAGAGTCTGATACAGAATTATCCTTCCTTCGGGTTACAGCCATATCAGTCTTACCAGGTAAAAGGCAGGATGGATGTACTCACGGCAGAAGCATTCATGCAGAAGATGAACGTAGGATGGAGCCTTGGTAATTCTCTGGATTCCAAATGCGATAAGAATAACCGGGGGGCAGACCGGAATCTGAAGCAGGAGCTGAACTGGGGCAATCCTTATGTGACGAAGGATCTGATAGACTATGTGGCACAGTGCGGCTTCAACACGATACGAATACCGGTCACCTGGTATTACAATACAGGAGTAGATGAAAAGGGCAGACTCTATATCGGGCAGGAGTGGCTTGCCAGAGTCCAGGAGGTCGTTGATTATGCGCTTGCCAATCAGATGTATGTCATATTGAATTCCCATCATGACCAGCCTATTCTGTATGCCGGTGTATCAGAGACCGAAATGCAGCAGGTACTGGCGAACTCCCAGAGTCTGTGGCAGCAGATCGCTACATATTTCAAGGATTATGATGAGCATCTGATATTTGAAGGCTTCAATGAAATCGATAATGTGGAGAAAAGCTGGAATTACAGTGCTCTGGCAGCAGATCAGATGAACCGTATGAACCAGATATTTGTCACAACAGTCAGACAGACAGGTGGAAACAATGCTTCCAGAATTCTGATGGTTCCTACTTTACTTGACGGAACGAGTGCAGATATCCTGCAGGCATTTGTACTGCCGCAGGACACAATAAGCAACAGACTGATCGTGCAGGTGCACTTCTATACGAAGAAATACAACCAGGACATTGAGAGTGATTTTGCTCAGCTGGAGGCTTTTTCCGACAGAATCGGTGCACCTGTTGTCATCGGAGAATTCGGAACGACTTCTTCCTATCCGGCAGCAGGTATCAGAGCCAGACAGGCTTCCAACTATGTTGCCAGAGCAGCAGAGCATGGCATGAAATGTATCTGGTGGGACAATAATTCAGATTATGGAGTGATCAACCGACGCAATTTCGCAGAATCTGATACGGCAATGCTTCAGGCGCTGATGGATGGAGCCAGAGGAGTTGCATACCAGTCAGTGAATGCAGTGGTGCTTAACCAGCAGTCGCAATATGAGAATAAGATGCCCAATCTGAGCTCAGGAGTTCTGGAGAACGCTTACTGGGGAACGATTACTGCAACGATACCATGGCAACAGGCTTCGGTTTCACAGTGTATGCTGAGTCTGACCGCTACGGGAGAGGCAAGTGATATATGGCTGCAGAGAATCCTTTTCTATAATGCGTCAGGACAGTATCTGTCTGGTAAGGAGCTTCAGAAAAAGGACATCATAGTAGAAGTACCGCAGGGAACTGCACAGATTAAAATATCCCTGAACAGTCCCGGAAGAAATATATCCTGGGGTGACTATGGTACATATCTGACAACCGGGCAGCTGGCAATATCTGTATCAGGTACGGATGCAAGCCAGCTGCAGGCAGTATCAGTATTGGTGAAATAAGGGAAATGCATATGGAGAGAAAAATCAGCATTATTGTACCGGTATATAATGTTGCAGGATACCTGAAAGAAAGTATAGAAAGCATTATAAAACAGACCTATAAAAAGCTGCAAATCATACTTGTAGATGATGGCTCTACAGACCAGAGTGGTACAATATGTGACCAGTATGCCAGAACAGATGACAGAATCGTGGTAATTCATCAGAAGAATCAGGGAATCTCTGCTTCAAGAAATGCGGCACTGGAGCTTGCAACAGGTGATTATATCGGCTTTGTGGATTCGGATGATGTGATTCATCCACAGATGTACCAGTGGCTTACAGAGGCAATTGATGAGACGGGCGCAGATGTTGCGATCTGCCATGAACTTGCATTCAGTGGGGACTTTTGTGACTTTTCACAGATTACGGCTTATCATATAGAAAGTGTAGAGGATAAAAGGCAGGTATTTGCTCATTTCATGGATAGCTGGACCGGTCCGGTTAATTTTGCATGGAACAAATTATACAGAAGAGAGCTGTTTTGCCAGGTGCGATTCCGTGAAAATATCAAAATGGAGGATATGTATATCCAGCCTGAGCTTATGAGCCGGATATCCAAAGCAGTATGGCTTAAAGAAGCCTTGTATGGCTACAGGCAGAGACCGGGAAGTACCATGAACTCAGGTAACGGGGATGTGTACAGCTTCTGGACGCAGGCTCTGTGGCACCAGAGAGAAATTATTTCCGGAAGTGATCTGGCAGATCTCAAAGCGCCCATGGATATATATGTGTTCAAGGAATTGGCCAGACTTCAATATATGGCGAAAAAAGCAGGATTCTCACAGCTGAGTGGAGAGCTGTATCAGGCCTATAGTAAGAGACTTTATCCATGCATCGAATACAGCAGGTGTTCCATGAAGGACAGAGTGATCATACAACTGGCATATCGATGCAGGCCTGTGTACTTTCTGTATCAGAGAATAAGGGGGATATAAAGGGGGCTTTGTATGGAGAATGCACTGATCAGTGTCATAGTTCCTGTATACAATGTTGCAGCATACCTGGATGCGTGTGTAGGCAGCCTGACAGGACAGACCTATAAGAATCTGGAAATCATACTGATTGATGATGGTTCCACAGATCAAAGTGGCGCCTTGTGTGATGAATGGGAGAAGAGGGACACCAGAATCCGCGTAGTTCACCAGAAGAATCAGGGACTGTCGGCAGCCAGAAACAGAGGACTTGAGAACATCTCAGGCGAGTATGTGGCATTTCTGGATTCGGATGATATCATTTATGAGGATGCTTACCGCAGGATGGTCAAGGCACTTGAGAGGACACAGGCGGATGTTGCAATCTGTCAGGAGGTGCTCTTCTATGAGGATGGATTCACCTTCCCGGCATATGAAGCTGTGTGGAGAGAAAAGACAGAAGACAGAGTACAGCTGCTTAAGCACCTGACAGATGCGTGGAATGTCACGGCTGTCATCGTAAATAATAAGCTGTACAGGAAGAATCTGATTGGAGAGCACAGCTTTCCGGTGGGCAGGAAAATGGAAGATAATTATTTTAATATGGATGTTTTGTCTGATGCCACAAGGGCTGTGTGGGTAGAGCAGAAGTTGTATGGATATCGTCAAAGAAAAGGCAGTATTATGAATGATGGAGATCCTGATCTGTATCTTGCCTATAGAGATGCCCTGTTATATCTGAGAAATCAGATCCGAAAGACGAGCCTTAAGGAGCTGTATCCTTTGTTTGATTCCTATTTTCTGAGAAATATGGCACGCAAAAGAAAGCAGGCGCTGCACAGGGGAATGTCTGATATGGCTGCAGAATTAAAGCGGTTCTATATTCAGGTATATAATGAAACGGACACGAAGTGCTTTCCAATAAAGGATAAGCTCAATATCTGGCTGGCAAGATACTGCTTTGGGGCATATTGCCTAATTCATTTTGGAAAGAATTTATGAAAATGAATGACAATGAACATAATGAGTTGTCATTCACTTTATTTCGTTATAGAATAAAAATACTATTGAGCTAAACAAAAGTTTATTGGGATTGAGAGAGCAAGGGGGTACTATGTATGAAGCGTAAACTTGGAGGAGCTATTGTCAAAAGATGTATTGTAACAGCAATGACTGTTATGCTGGTGAGTAATTCAGTATTGACAGTCAGAGCAGAAGAGTCTGTACAGGTACAGGAACAGCAGGATGTGCAGGAACAAGTAGAAGTACAGGCACAGCAGCAGGATAATGCAGCCGGAGAAGACAACCAGAACACAGGTGATGAAGCCGGTGAAGACAACCAGAACACAGATAATGAAGCCGGAGCAGACAGTCAGAATGCGGACAATGCAGCACAGGATGAAGATCTGCAGCAGGTTGCTTCCGAGGTTGAGGAAACTGTAGAAGAGGCAGCATCGCAGGCAGAAGAAGCTGCACAGGAAGCATCTGAAATAGCAGAGGATACCGAGCAGAAGCTTGAAGCTATTGAGAGCGAAGTTGAGGTGAACAGAGAAGCACTTGAAGAGGCTGCCAGCGAGATTCAGTCCGGGGCAGACAAGACCGAGCAGGAAGTGAAGGATAGTCTGGTTACAGTGACTGATCCGGATGGAGAGGAACAATATGAGGTCATTGTCGGTGAGAAGACTGAAGAAGACGGCAGTATTACTACTGTAACAATGAAGGATTATGTCGATACACAGACACAGATTGCAGAGAATGCCAAGGCAGAGCTGGAGAAGGCACTTGATGAGAATTCAGATGATGAGAAAATAGCAGAATATGCTGAGGCTGTCAAGGAGGCTGCCAAGGATGTATACAATGCAGCTTATCTGGCAGAGAAGGCTTTCTCCAATGCAGAAGCTAAATTAAAGGATGAGATCAAGAGATACAATGCCTGTGCCAAGGCATACGGATATGAATTGATATCCTATAATGGAGAAATACTTGAATATACACAGGAAGAGCAGGAACAGTTCAATGCAGAGGCAGGACTGACCCAGGAAACAGAAGAAATCAGACAGGAGCTGGCAGAAATCGTAGAGACAGATCTGGAAGAGCAGAAGGAGAAAATCGAGCAGGCACAGCAGACTGTAGAAGAAGCCAAAGATACATATGAGTCAGCACAGAAGGCAGCAGATGATATGCAGCAGAGTGTACAGGAAGCACAGAAAGCAGTACAGAATGCCGGTGCAGATGAAGCCGCTAATACGGCAGACTCCAATGCCCAGAATCAGGATACACAGACAAAGATCGAGGAAGCAGAGAAGAATATTGAGCAGGCACAGCAGAAATATGATACTGCTAAGAATGAACTGGATGATGTGATCATGTCCGTTAAGAATACTGTTCCGAACCTGTCTTCCCTTCGTATGGAGCTGACCAGGAAGATTGCAGCAATGAACAGTGCCAGACAGGATCTGTATAAGGTCAGAGACGAGAAGAAGGCAGCAGCCAGCTATGTGGCATGGGCAGATGAACTGGTCAAGGCAAGTCAGAGTAAGGTCGTAACAGGTGTATATGGACAGCTTGTCGGCACCAAGAATGAAAATGCAGAATTCAGCTACAGTAATGATAAGCAGTTCGATAAGGGAGACGCTGATGTTGTTACCCGTGATCAGATTAATTTCGCTCCAATATCCGAAACAACAGATATCGTAGTTCCTTATGATATTTTCAAGGC
>UMIB01032482.1_pt1 | contig 15194 bp, 9 predicted proteins | sample 1965641 | NCBI WGS metagenome assembly UMIB01 (sample SAMEA4836110, study PRJEB28245) | human gut metagenome | biome: gut microbiome; material: fecal sample | place: Denmark | collected 2008
TCTTTATGTTCTGCCAGGCATACTATTCGGCCGTGAATGCCTCGCATGAAAAGAAGGGACTAGCGTTGCTGACAACGGAAGAGCAGGCAGTCGTCTACAACAACATCAATAAGCTCTTGGGCTTGCGTAACTATAACCTGCCGGTCGTATCGATTGACCGAACGGCCTCAGAGGAAGACGTTGCAGAAATCTTTGTTCGAGTGAATTCTGGCGGTCAGAAGCTACTGGAGAAAAACTTCATCGAAACGTTGCTTGCTGTCTACGACAATGACATTCACTGGAAGATTTCGCAATTCTGTGAATCGGCTCGAGTGCCGAAGGATAAGTCGGCGTACAACCATATTATCAAACCGGAACCCTCACATCTGATTCGCGCTGCAGTTGCGCTCGGATTCGATCGCGCGCGTCTGAAGTACACCGTCCCAGTTCCGGTTGCTGCCGGCAAAATCAGTCGTCAAAAGACCAAAAGCGGTACGTACATTCTCTACGTCATCAGTCGTCAATATGACCCGGCAAAGAAGCACACCGTCCCTGTGCGTGCAATGATCGGCAAGGTCTCGGATGAAGAAGGAATGATGTTCCCCAACGAGAAGTTCTTCGAATACTTCCCGGAAACGCCGTTGCCTGAACTTCGTCCGGAAGCTGAACGTAGCTGCACGCTTATGGCCGGCACGTTCATAGCGATTGAGGAAGTCGTCAATCACTACCGGCTCGACGAACTCCTGGTCAAGCACTTCGGCGATCGTGCCGGCCTCGTACTGGATTTGGCTTCCTACATGGTCGTCGAAGGCCGGAATCAAGGTCAGTACTATCCTGACTATGCCTATCGCCATCCGCTGTTCTCTCCGGGCATGCGCATTTACAGCGATTCGACAGTGTCCAAGTTCCTGTCCTCAGTGAAGGACGAACAGATAGCTGGTTTTCTTAATGACTGGAACACGGATCGTGATCATAAGTCGCGCATCTACGTGTCTTATGATCCCACGAATAAGAACTGTCAGGCAGGGGATGTTGATTTTGTCGAGTTCGGGAAGGCCAAGGTTGACCTCGGACTGCCGATCTTTAATGTCGGCCTTGCCATGGACCAAAACAACCGGATCCCACTCTTCTATGAGCTCTATCCGGGGTCGATCAATGATGTCAGCCAGTTCAAATTCATGGTCGATAAGGCTGTCGGATACGGATACAAGAACATCGGCTTCATCATTGACCGCGGATATTTCTGTAAAGCCAACATCCGCTACATGGATGAAAAGAACTACGGTTTTGTCATGATGGTCAAGGGTTGCAAGCCGCTTGTTTGCGCCATCATCGATGAACACCGGGGTACCTTTGAAACACGCCGCGCCTGCAGCATTGCCGGGCATCACATTCACGGAACCACCGTCAAACGCAAGCTCTTCCCTGATGACGAGAGAGAACGCTACCTGCATCTGTTCTTCAGTCCCGTCAAAATGATGAAGGAACGCTGCCGTTTGGAAGATGAAATCGAGCAGATGCAACGACTTATCGAACGCTCCGTCGGCCAGCAGATCACTTTTGGTGAACCGCACACAAGATTCTTCGATTTTCTCTACGACGACGAAGGACGTCTCGTGACCGCTCTGGAAAAAACGGAGGCTGTAGAGAAAGAGCTGGAACGGTGTGGCTACTTCTGCATCGTTACGTCCGACAACATGAGCGCTCAGGATGCGTATCTGCTCTACTACGGCCGAGACGCCTCTGAAAAGCTGTTCCGAGCAGATAAAACGTTTCTGGGCTCAAAGACTGCTCGCGTACATTCCGCACGTTCCGTGAAGGCGAAAATGCTCGTCGAATTCATCGCGCTCATCATTCGGCAACGCATCTATTGCCTGCTTAAGGACGAAATGCTCAAGCTCAATGTACGCAAAAACTACATGACGGTGCCGGCCGCCGTCAAAGAGTTGGACAAGATTGAGTTGGTACGCATCAATCAAGGCAGATATCAGCTTGATCACGCAATTACGAAGAATCAAGAGGAGATTCTAAGAGCGTTTGGTTTGACGAAGAATCACGTCATGACACGCGCCAGCTCGATCTCCGAGATGATTGCAGGATCGGAAAACACCTCATTCACCGAGGAACCGGATGATGAGGATGAGGTCGGCGACGAAGATCTCTACATGACGGAGGTTTATGATGCCGAGGAATAAGTCCATCACCTCTATCGACAACCGGATCAAGAAGGTTCAAGAGGATCTGTTCAAGACGAAGGCTAGACTCGACAAACTGACCGCTGAGCTTCGAGGGCTTGAGCGTGAGAAGAAATTTCGTCAGGCAGACGCCATTCTTCAAGCGCTATCTAAAAGTGGCAAATCCCTCGATGATGTGCTGACATTTTTGGGGCGTTAACGAGCTTCTTGGCGTCGAGAGTAGGAAACCGCTGGAAATTCACGCTCATACTGCTCTATGAGCCTGTGTTTTTTCGCCCAATGTTGAGAAACTTACTCGCCCTGAGACAGCGCTAAACTTTCGCGTGTGTCGCAAAGGCCCCTCTCGTAAAGACAAAGGCTCAAGCTCTCGCTATTCAAACGAGATCTCTTCAGCCCGTAATCAGGAGGGCGTGCTTTGCTTTTCTTGTCGGAAGGACCAGTGTTTCTTATGAATTTTGAAAAGACGAAGGTGGCTAAAGCTGTCGGCGGGATATTCTCTCTCTCTCTCTCTCGGCGTGCCTGCTTCTGAGGCGGCTGTAATTGATCTTGACCAGATCTCCGGGAATGAAATTGTCCTTACGGAAGACTCTTCTTTGTTGCAATCATACCTCCCGCGTATTTCCGAAGGGGCAACCTTTGCCATTAAAGGGAAGCACACTTTCACCATTGGCCCATCTGATGCTTCGGCAATGGTTGATACATATGCTAATGCAACGCTGCAAGTGGAAGGTAGTCTCTCATTGATTGGCAATGAGGCTTTTGGGGCAATGCACACTAACCAAGGATCTACCATCGCTATTGATGAAGATTTATTCATTAGTGGAACATTTAAATACTGTAGCTCTGGTATTGAGTTGGTTGGTGTTCGAAGTGATGCAACTAACGAACCTTCGAAATTAACCATTGGGAATAACTTATTGATTCATGATGCTACATTTTCAGGGTCTGGACCTTATGTCATCCAATTGCAGAATAGTAATATTGATGCTAAAAATATAAAACTTGAAAACATCAAACGAACATCCACAAGCGATGGCCCGTTCTATTTGTTAGGTTTGATGGGAAATTCATCAAATGTAAAATCGGACAATGTTGATATTGTTGAAGTCGAATCCGACACGGGATTTTTGGCAATTGCGATTGACTTACCGGATTCTGCGCTGAATGTTGGAAATGTCAATATCGAGAATCTTAAAGCTAAGAACGGTTCTTATTTGACATATTCGGCAGGCATCAGTTCTTCCGGAAGTGTTACGGCAACCAATGGGATCAGAATTTCAAATTTGGAAGCTAATACAGACGATCTTTTTGCAGTATATGCCGAAGGTTTAACTGAGGAAGATACGGAGCAAACCTATCTTTCCAGTTTGCAGACTGAGACGCTTATAATTAAAAATGTTAAATCCCTTGAAAAAAACGCGGCGGGGATTTTGTCTGATCTTGGAAAGTTCAATATTAAATCCATTGCCATTGATGGCGTAAGTGCCAAAGTAGATGCGGCCGGCGTTGTATTATCAAATATTTCACAGGATTCTGACTTTGGACATATTAAAATCATCAATATCATCGGCGGCGCTTCATCATCTGGTTTGCAGGCAGATAATTTGACGCTTTCAAATGGATTGGAAATTTCAAATATTACGAGCGAAAGCGGAAATGCCGCGGCCATCGTCGCAATGCCTGTTCATGAGGACGATCCGGGGCTGGTTGTCAATGCAACGCCGGGTATTGCCAATGTCATCGAGGGAGATCTCCTCACCCTTTCCGACTCAACTGATCAAACAAAGGGGAAGCTCACAGCGTCGTTCGATGGCCAGGCATCCAGCCTGACGGGAGCCACCTTCACTCAAATGGACGAAACGTCTGATCAGGGCACGATCAATCTTGCCTTCAAGAACAAGGCCAAATGGACCGTCACAGAGAACAGCACCTTGACATCTTTGAACATGGACAAAGGCGTGCTCAGTGTCGACATCAACTTGACGGATGGTGCGCAAGACGGCACGACCCAAGTAGACGTTCAGGGCGAAGCCAAGGGCACCTTCGATGTGGCTTTGAACATCACAGGTCAGGCCGGGGCAGACTTCACAAAGTCCGAGGATTGGTTCCTGCAACAAACTTCCGGTGTTCTGACGGTTGGCGACGTCACCTATCAGAACGGCGGCGCGCTCGCCTATTCGGTCGCCTTCTTTGAGGATGGTGCCGCACTCGATGCGGAAGGCTCTTCGACGAGTACGGGTAACAAGGGCCAATGGCATGTCGTCCTTGCACCTGAAGATCCGGGCGAACCGGATGTGCCGCCTGTGACGCCTGAGGTCGAACAGGTTCTTGCGCTCGGTGCTTCCGTCAACCAAGGCCTTGGGATGCTTTCTGAAACCGAAGACCTGCGCATGCGCATGGGCGACATTCGCAACGGCGACACGGATGGCCTTTGGGTGCGCACCTACGCCCGCAAGGATAGCGCGCATGGGTCATTTGGCAACGGCTTCGAGCAGGATACTTACGGCATTCATCTCGGTGCGGACCATGTTGAGAAGGCCGGCAATGACGCTTCGTGGCTCATCGGCGGCGCTTTCCACTACGGCCAGTCCGACATGGACGGCGCGGCGGATGCTGCGGGCGGCTCAGCCGACGTCGACCAATACACGTTCAAGACCTATGCCACCTACATGAAGGACAACGGCGCCTTTGTCGACTTGGTGCTCCATGCCGGGTACTACGACACGGAACTCACGGGGCTGGCCAACAACAAGATGGCCGGGTTCAAGGCCGATTACTCGAACTGGGGCTATGGTGTCTCGGCGGAAGTCGGCCACCGGTTCGAGTTTGGTGAAAGCGCCAGTGCTTGGTACGTCGAACCGACGGCACAGCTCACGTGGTTCCATGCCGAAGGCAAGGACTTCACAACCTCGACGGGCCTTGCCGTTTCGCAGGGCGATGCGGACTTCATCACCGGACGTCTGGGTGCGGCCATGGGCAAGACCTTCGCGCTGGGTACCGACAGCGCTCCGTTGGCGTCCTACTTGAGCGTCGGACTCAAGGGTGGAATGCTCTATCAGTTCGACGGCGATCAGACGATCACAGCGCACGGAACCGACGGTGCAACCGTGCATTGCGACGCGATGGATCTCAAGGGCGCTCGTGCCTACTACGGTTTGACTGCCGACTGGAAGATCGACGACGCTTGGCGCGTGTACGGTCAGATCTCTCGTGAAGAGGGTAGCGGCTACACGAAGGATTATGATGCCAGCATTGGCGTGAGGTACGCCTTCTAAGAGGTGTGTAGCACTTTAGTGCCACCCCCCTGCGCATGAAAGCGGGGAATTAAATTAGGGCGTACAACCACGGTTGTACGCCCTAAAATCTTATGTATGTCGTCAACAAGAAATCGGCGCTCGATTGGGTGGTGGAACGCGCTTGCGTCAGCATCGACAAAGCTTCCGGCATCGTGAATGACTTCAACGACTACGCGGCCGAGATGGGCAGCGAACGTTACCCGTTGGACCTCTTCCTGAAGATCATTACGGTCAGCCTGGAAACGATGAAAATCGTAAAGACACTGCCCAAGCTAGAGATCCATCCGTTGGATAAATAAAGGAAGGTCTGAGCAAGTGCCAATTTTTATGACTGCAACCGGAAAATCCGGACCAAACACATAAATTCGGTTGTTTACAGTCTAAAAATTGGCAGTTTATGCTGTTTTTAGTGGAAATTTCCACAATATAGGCACAATTAGGCCGTCAATCTCTTCAGGTAACAATCGAAAGTGAAGAGATTGCAGAGCGCCAGCATCGTATTGATGCGATGCGCATTCTTCGCAATGCCGCGATACCGGGTCTTGCGGTACGACATCTGAAGCTTCACACGCGCAAAGACATGCTCAACCTTGCAGCGGACGCTGGACTTGAAGTGCTCGATTTTGCGGATAAGATCTTCAGCCGAGCGTCCTTTCAAAACTCCAGGCCGCAGGTTGATCCGGTACGAGCGCTTTTCTGCTTCCTTATCGGTCTGGAATTCTTCGCGTTTTCCCATCCCGACATAGCCGGCATCGCCGTACACCTGCTCTGTCTCTGACGGTATCAGTTCCCGGGCACGGCTGATGTCATGCTCGTTGGCAGGTCCGTAGACGGCATTCGTGACGATGCCGATGATGTCGTCGGTGGCGACGTGCATCTTCATGCCGAAATGCCACGTATTTCCCTTTTTGCCGCTCGACATCTCCGGATCCCGCTTGTGATCGCGATTCTTTGTTGAGCTCGGAGCCTCAATGAAGCTGGCATCAACAATGCGTCCTTTGGAGAGCACCAGTCCGGCAGCGGTGATGCCGGCGTTGACTCGTTCAAGGACCTGCTTGCCGAGGTTGTGCTTCTCGAGCAGATGACGGAACTGGAGAATCGTGGATTCGTCCGGCGTACGGTCCGCCAGCGCCAATCCCACGAATTTTCGAGCAGTAGAGTTCTCGTGAAGAAAGTCCTCCATCTGGGGATCGCTCATGTTGTAGGCGATCTGAAGCAGATGAATCCGGAGCATCAGCTCAAGAGGGAAAGGCTGCCGGCCGCGGCGGCCTGACTCGTAGTAGAAGGGCTGAATCAGTGCCAGAAGGTCTGACCAGGGGACAAGCTTTTCCAACCGTTCGGTGAGGCGTTCCGTACGGGTTTTGCGGGTTTTCCGGCGAAGACTCGGTGAATGTCAAGTGAGCTTTCGCCGATTTTGTTCTTAAAAAGTAGGTTGTAGCCTGAGCTCAGTGAGGGCTTTGCCCTCTCCGCCTTCGGCGGATTCACCCAGAGTTTTTTGGCCCGTAGAAAAACCTTTGATGCAGCTGTGCAGCACCGTTCGCGCGGAGAGGTCGGCAGGCCGGTAGAATGAGCCTCCTCAGGCAGGAGGAGGCCGAGCCTGAGGCCCGCGGAAAACCGCCGAACGCCTTGTTGCAGCAGCAGCGGGGCGTTTGTTCAAGCTGCCTTGGCATGCTTTTCCTCCAACTGTCCATTTTCGGGGTTAAGCCACACCTCTTTGATCGGCGTACAGTTCAGCACTCTCCCGGTGATCCAGCGCTCCGGATGGCGTCTGCGAGCCTCCAGCATCGTCTCCCTGCGTCGGCGCAGCACCTCCGCGTCCTCGCCGCGATAGCGCTGCCCCGGCGACCATGCGGATGCCGCGGTGTCTGTGGTGCTCGTTGTAGTGGTCTACAAAGCCCTGCACCCATTGCTCAGCTTCCTCAGCATTGTCGAAGCCGTCACGGGGGTACAGGTAATCGCCGCTGTACTTAAGCGTACGGAAGAAGGACTCCGAATACGGATTGTCGTTGCTGACTCGCGGACGACTGTGCGAGAAGGTAATTCCGTTCTTCTCAAGCAAAGCCAAAGTGGGAGCGGCCTTCATGCTCGCACCATTGTCTGAGTGCACGACAAGCTGTCCGGGCTTGATTCCGTATCGCCTGAAGGCATCCCCGAGAAAGCGCACGGCGAAGTCGGCATTATCAGCCTCGAAGACCCTGGCGCTCACAACCATGCGGCTGTAGACGTCGACAATGACATACGCGTAGTAGAACCTGCCCGTGTACTTGCTCGAGCGCAGATAGGTGATGTCCCAGGTCCACACCTCGTTTGGCTTCTCTGCGCTGTATGCAGTCGGCTTGCTGCGCCGGCGGGCTTCCCGGGTAGGCGCACGGCGTGCGTTCAATCCCTGTGCCCTGAAGAGACGGTAAAGCGTTGAGAGAGAGCACCAGTACTCCTTGTTTTCATCGAGCAGCTTGTAGAAGGCCTGCGTCAGACTAAGATCCCGCACATCGGCTTTGCAGAAGCGATCTACGATCTGCTCACGCAGGTCCTCAGGGATTTGCCGCGGGCTCGTAAAGTTGCTGCGGTCGAGCCGGCCATCACCATCCGGTGCATGCCGCCAGTTCTGCAGCGTCCGTGGGGTAATGCCGACTGCCTCGCAGGATTGCCTCTGCGACAAGCCTTTCGATTGACCGAATTCGACCAGCGAAACGATTTCCCGGCGATCATGGGCACTGATCAGCTTTCCTTTGCCCCCCAGATCGCCTCGGCTTTTTTTGACAACATCAGCATCGTCGCAGCGTCCGCTAATGCTTTGTCTTTTCTGGCGATTTCTCGGTCCTTCCTGGCATTTTCCTTCTTGAGTTCAGACATGGCCGACATCTGAGCATCATGGAGCTTCTTGTCAACCACATCCGGATGATTGTTAAACCATTCGGTCCAGGCATCGACTGTGGAGGCGAGATAGCCATGCTTGCGGCAGAACTGGCCGAAGTCAGTCTCGCTCATGAAAGCTTTGGCATTCACAGCAGTATGGGCTTGAAGGTAGGTCACTCCTTTAGGGAGCTTGAGGCTGGCCATGAGCTTGGGATTTCCTTTGTTGGGCAGCGTGCCGCAACCTGCTTGCTCTCTGGCAATCCTGAGCCAGTACGAGATCGTTGATTTGCCGATCGAGTACTGCTCCACGGCTTCAGAGATGCTGAGCTCCTTGCTCAGCAGGCGCGCTACGACGTTGTCTTTGAACTCCTGCGAATATCGCATGTTTTGCCACTCCATGAAAGGTTGAAGGGGTGGCGAAAGTTAGTATGACATCTAATGTGGATACGTTCGGTGTGATCAACAACTACGAAGGCGCAACGCTTGCCTACGCGAGCGTCGATGCCGACGGCATCGTGCGCAATCTGGGCACCTTGAACGTCACGGGCACCTATGCCATCGGCGACGAAGGCGAGACGACCTTTGCGGGTGACACTAAAGTCGGCACGCTGTCGATTGGTCGAACTGCAAAGACGATGCTCATGGCGCGTGACGGTCAGGAAGCCGTTCTGCACAATACGGGCAAGACCTACGCCGACGAGCTCGATCTCGTCTCCGGTCAGGTCATGGTGGAAAAGGATTCGATCCTTGCGGGCAAGTCTCTGAAGAACGGTGCCGTGGGTTCCGACATCATCGTGTCTGCCGGCGGCACCTTCGGGTTCTCGCACGACAAGTCGAGCCTTGAGAATGCGTTGAAGAACTACACGGGCTCGAAGGCCGACAAGGCGATCCTTGCGCTTTCGACCGATCTTCACTTCGGTCAGGGCGGCTCGCTCACCGTAGGATCTGTTAATGACGCCAAGGGCACTGCGAACCTCGGTTCGGATGCTCTTCTGCTTCTCGGCACGACGCAGCTCCACGGTGAAGCCCTGCTCAACGGCGAAAGCGCTCAGCATCTGCACGCAGAAGACGGCGCCGTCATCGCCATGACGGACGATCTTCTTTGGGGCAACCACTATCTCATGAAGGGGTTCGACGCCGCTTCGACGGACGAAATCCTCAAGGTAGGCGTGCTCGACAAGGACGGCAAGAAGCTTGAAACCCGAAAGAACGACAAGGGCATCTTTGTGACCGTCGGCTCCGACAACATCCTCGACAAGGACAAGTCCTACAGACTCGTCAACCAGATGAACTGGCTTCTGGACGGGAACCAGGATCTTTCTTCCGTGCATGGGGATGTGGCCTTCCTCACCAACGCATTGGTTGACAAGAACGGTGCCCTTGCGACGAATCGCATGGAAGCTCTTGCTGCAGATTCGAGTGCCTTGGCCGAAACGCAGCGCATGGGTGCTCAAGTACAGACGACGATGCTCGATCATGCTTCCTCGGCACGAAAAGGTTATGGAACCTTCTGGGTTGACGGGATCTACTCGAAGACCGATAGCGGTGACTTCACGCGCTTCACGCGCTCGACGGGCGCCTACGGCTACGAAGCCGACACGACGGGTTTTGCGTTCGGTGCCGATCTGCCCATGGGCGACGACACTTGGCGTCTGGGCGCGGCTTTCTCGGCGCAGCGTGGAGACCTTGACGGCAGCTACGGCCTTTCGTCCGACATCGAGGGCTACGGCTTCTCGGTCTATGGCGGCAAGACCTTCTCCACTTGTCTCAATGTCTCGGGAGCGCTCACGTACATGACGGCCAATCATGAAGTCGATGCGTACAACCTCGGAAAGGTGAAGGCCGACATCGATGCCGACATGTGGGTGCTCGGTGCCCGCATGAGCATGCCGTTCGGACAGAACCGCGTTTGGATGACGCCGTACCTTGGTGTGGATGTCATGAAGCTCACGCAGGACGGCTTCACGTCCTCGTGGTCGGGAATGGACGCCTTCCGCTACTCGGATGTTGATGCCACGATCGTGCGCACGCCCGTTGGCGTCAGGGCGGGTACCTTCATGCCGCTTGAACTCTTCGGACGCTCAGGCACGGTCAACTGGGATGCGGACATCTCCTTCATTCCGCAGTTCGGCGACAAGGATGCGGACTTCAAGGTTTCCGGCATTTCAAACGGTCATTCCGACGGCATGAGCGCCGAGTTCGTGAACGACTGGCTGAGCCAGGCCAAGTTCGGCATGAACTATCAGGGTGCAGCAGGTGCCTTTGGTCTCTACTACGCCGTAGAGAAGGGTGACGTCCGTGACTGGTCGAGCAGCGTGAACGCCAAGGCCAGCTTGTTCTTTTAAATCAGAAACCGTCGGATGCCGAACGGCACGTCCGAATGCTCAGCACTGATTGAGCATAGTGGTGTGGGAGGGAGTGCCTGTGAGGGCACTCTCTACCCGATTGGTCGAAGGAAAACGCGTTAGGCAATATCTACTGTCCAATAGATTAATGGATTTCCGAAGGGAACCTCGTAATCCTTCAGGGAAAACCCAGATGGCGAGATAAAAGAGTCTGCCTAACAGACAGGCGTTTGTAACGGATTGTTGTACAAAAAAGACTTTCTCGGATTTCGTCGCCCGATTCCGAGAAATACGCAAGCGCTTTTACAAAAGTTACAAAAAACTGTTGTAAGCCGTGACGTGGTGGAAACCAGAAACGGCTTAGGGAGTTTGATTTAAATCAAAGCGCGGGGAGGGGGGCGGATAGTCTGTCAAGTGCACTTTCTCGTCGATTCGGGAGAGGCAGGACCCAACCAACCATTATTTGGAGTAAATCATGAATCGCGTTTTCAAGACCAAGTGGAGCGTGGCTCATCAGGAGTACGTCGTCACAGACGAAAAGCATACGACCAAGACCAAGTCGACGAAGAGCGCCGTGGCGTTGGCTGTGGCAGCCATGATGTTCGCCGCCGGTACCGCTTCGGCTTCCTTTGTTGACACAAGCTTTGTCGCAGACAATCCCTTCGTGTTCCAGCAGGCCAAGAAGTCGTTTGAAACGGCTGAATACCAGAAGAACTGGGGCCTCTCTGCCATGAAGGCTTCTTCGGCTTATGCGCTTGGCTATCATGGCCAGGGCGTCAAGGTCGGCATGATGGACTCCGGCTTCCTGACGACGCATCAGGAACTTTCCGGTGATCGTTGGCACACCGTCAAGGCTGAAGGCAACTACTCTCAGAGTGGCGAACGTTATCCCCAGTACGCATACGGCTCCAAACCCAAGGATCCTGTCAAATATAACAAGGGCGATAAATTCTCGGTTGATGGCGCCTACAACCCAGACTTCAACGACAACCACGGCACGGGTTGCGCCGGTGTCTATGCTGGTAACCGCGATGGTGTCGGCATGCACGGCGTAGCTTGGGGTTCCGAGTTTTATTCGGCTAACACCGGCGGCACGGACGACACCAACTACGGTCCCTTCCCTGATTACAACTTCTTCAAGGCCGGCTACGACGCTCTGGTCGCCTCTGGCGTCAAGATCATTAACAACAGCTTCGGCACCAATCTGAAGCAGGTTGACGAAAACGGCAACATCCTCGACTACTACCACAGCGGCCCCGAACTCACGACCGTCAACGACATCGAATACGAATACTTCCTCTTCAAGAAGCAGTACAACAATAACGACGCCGATCCTGAACTCAAGGGCAAGAGCTTCGTTGATGCGGCTTGGGATGCCGTGAAGGACAAGGACGTCATTCAGGTCTTCACGAACGGTAACAACGACCGTGCCAACCCGTACCATCGTGCGCTCTATCCGTATTTCAACCCTGAAGCTGAAGCCCAGTGGATCGCCATTGCCGGCCTGCGTCAGATGGACAAGAACACGGATCCTGACAACTACAAGCTCGAAGCCAACTTCAATGAGGCCGGTTACGCCAAGTACTGGACGCTCTCCGGCCCGGGCCAGAACGGCTATACGGCCAACAAGGCCGGCAACAACGTCTATGGCAGCTACAGCGGCACGTCCATGGCTGCTCCGTTCATCTCCGGCGCCTTTGGTGTTCTGGCCTCCCGTTATCAGGACATGAGCGCCGTTCAGGTTCGTGAAGTTCTGCTGACGACTGCCAACCACAAGAATGCCGACGGTAGCGACATGATCGGTTGGGCCAATGCTGACGGCAAGACGCCTGCCGAAGGTGAGGTCTCCGATCGCATGGGTTGGGGCGTGCCTGATCTTGAAAAGGGCATGTATGGTCTTGGCCAGTTCCTTGGTCACTTCGATTACAACCTAAAGAAGGGTCATACTGACGTTTGGTCGAACAACATCACCCAGGTTGCTCTCGAACAGCGTGAGCGTGAAGATATCGCCTGGCTGAAGTCTGCACTGAAGAATGCCGATCAGTTCAAGTTTGATGGCTCCGAAAGGATTGACCTCTCTAAACTTAAGTTCAATATTTCTAACGATCCTGCCGACTATAAACTCACAAATACCAGCACTGGCGAAGCCAATAAGGATGGCAAGGAACATAACTATGACCTCGCTGGTATCAAGGACAAGAACATCTCGCTTGAAGATGCAAAGAAGTGGCGTCTTGAGTACTACACGAAGCGTGCCGAAGCCATCATTAATAAGATCAATGGTGGCCTCTACGACGGTTCTCTCACGAAGAGCGGCGAAGGTACGCTCGTCCTGACGGGCGACAACGATTACGACGGCAAGACGACTGTTGCCGGCGGCACGCTTCTCGCCTTCTCTGAGTCCATCGGTACCGACCATACGGTTACTGTTGGCGACAAGGGCACGTTCGGTGTGCTGTCCGCCTACAACGATACGTTCACGCAGAAGGGTCTGTTGAACAGCCAGAACAAGGACGAAGACAAGCTGAACATCGTCATCAAGGACGGCGGTACGCTTTACATCGACGGCGCTTCTGACGTCAAGGTTCAGGGCGTTACGTTTGAAGGCGCCAAGAACGTCAAATTCGGTCTTGCCGGCGCTGATCATAACAAGCTGATTCAGGTTTACAACGGCGAAGGTTCTTCCGTTGCCGGTTCCTTCGCGTCTGACTCCGCTCTCGCACTTGAACAGTCCGATCTTAAGAAGGGCGAAGACTTCGTCGACTCCCTCTTCTTTACGGTCGACAGCGCCACGCTTTCTACCGACAAGAAGAAGATCGAAGTTTCGATGAAGCGTGATGAAGGCGTCACGTTCCAGTCCTTCGCCAACGGCGCCAACCAGAACAGCATCGCCAGTGCCATCGCTGCTTCCGGCAACACCCTGATGGGTGAGCTTCTCGCTGCGTCCGACAAGAGCCAGCTCGAGTATGTCTACTCCACGCTCGACGATGACTTCTATGTCACCGCCCGCAACGCCCTCGTGACGAACGCCACGCAGGTAACGCGCGCCGTCATCGATCAGGCCTCCGGCATGGGTGAAGGCCGCCGCGCTGAGTTCGACGAAGGTCGTGCTCATGTCTGGGCTACTGGTATGGGTCGCTGGGGTGAGGCCGACGGCAATGCCCACAGCCTCGACGTCGACTTCACGGTCGGCATGGTCGGTGCTGAATTCAACGTCTGCCAGGCTACGAAGCTCGGTGCCTTCTTCGGCTACGGCGACACCGACTACAGCGGCGCTCAGGGCAAGATCGACGGTGAAGACAAGCACTTCGGCATCTACGGCTTGACCGACATCGGCAACATCTCGATGACCTACGGCATTGCCTACACTGACGAAGATCGTGATACCACGCGCCACCTCGGCGGCGTTGCGACGAGCCACAGCGAAAACGCTTCCGTCCTTCAGGGCTTTGTTGAAGGTGCGTACAACTTCGACCTCGGCGTCGCCAAGGTCTCCCCGTACGTCGGCTTCACTTGGGCCCGCGTTGAGACCGATGACGTCGTTGACGGCGCTCTTGACCACAACTTCAAGACCGAAGGCGTGAAGGACGACATCCAGATCGCAACGATCGGTGCCCGTACCTCCATGCCGTTCACCATGGGCACGATGCCGGTCGCCGTCAAGGCCGACCTTGGCTACTCGCACTTCTTCGGTGACAGCGACGGTGTTGCTCGTGTCCAGATGGGCGAAGGCGGCCAGTTCGCCACGATCGAAGGCTCCGACCTCAAGGGGCAGGTCAACTTCGGTCTCGGCATCGTCGGCAAGGTTGCCAAGCATGCGACCGTTGGCGTGTCCTACACCGGCGCCTGGGGCTCCGATGTTGACTCGCACGGCATCATGGGTAACCTCCGCATCAACTTCTGATGATCTGAGGACGTGACCCGATAAGTCATCGGGTCGCACGGTACCGACCGAACTCGCAGTCGGTCGGTACCTTTCTCAAGCGTCTTGCCATGAGGATGCTTGCGAAAGGCAGTTGGTCCTGCTGGGCTGCTCGATGTAGCCACTTGCCCCGTTGGTTTCGCGCCGACGGGGCATTTTCTTGCTCAACGGCGAATTCCCCCTTTTTCTTGGTTCGGTCGAAACTCAATTCCACGCATCTCTTCGCGAGGGCGCTTTCCCAGAAAATACTCAATGCGAGCAATGTTTGCACCCGACGTGTGCGGCAGACCTACAAGAATCCGCTTGACCTCATCGGCAAAGCCCGTGAGAAGCGAATGCTGAAGCGTCTGGTAAGCCCCGGCATCTGTAGCCGTAGGCTCGGAACGACGAAACCGGCAACAAGGGAGGGAGAAGGTCTAAACGGCTTTCTCACTCCGTTTTTCGCGAAGGCGTTACGGCTACGGAGGCGAACGTCTCGTGTTAGGGTAAATACTAGTACATAGTTGTTTATAAGCGACAAACAGATATGTGAAACTTGAAAATACATGATGTAAACTATTGGTATGAGATCTGAATAAGGGTATCTACCCTCCCCCCCCCC
>UMIB01038744.1_pt1 | contig 15095 bp, 13 predicted proteins | sample 1965641 | NCBI WGS metagenome assembly UMIB01 (sample SAMEA4836110, study PRJEB28245) | human gut metagenome | biome: gut microbiome; material: fecal sample | place: Denmark | collected 2008
CCTTCAAAAAAGAGCTTGACAAAGGTTATCTAATTTTATTACTGAAGATAAATCCTAGATTCGGATTATTCTACCTTTTATAGTGTATTTTTAGGTTTTATGTTTATTCCTTTTGTCTATTTAAAAATGTAGGGATAAATTGCATTTTTCTTAAGTAAAATAATGAAGAATTCGGAGGTGGATATGGCAAAAGAATTATGGGGGAGAATAAAGGAAGGTATATTCTCCATAGGACCTATTTATTTAGTATTACTTCTTATCGATATCTCTGGCTTGTTTTTGTTTGATTCAAAGCCTATCGAAGGATCTGTACAATTTGAAAATATATTTACTCCGAATTATTATGCTAACAACTATGCTAGCAGTGTGTTTGGACCGTTTACATTGTGTCTTTTGATTTCATTCATTCCACTCGTATTGGGTAGTTCTTTGTTTGGTATGGGTGCTGACCAAGCAATGTCAAGAATCGGTACTGCAATCGGTGAAAATATAACTAAGAAAAGATCTTTGATTTTATTAGGTGTTGTCGCTTTGCTGATGGGTACATTAGTCACTCTGGCTGAACCAGACCTATCAGTATTTTCAGCCCAATTGATGGGTGAAAATCATAAATGGGTAATGGTTGCTGTCGTATCTATAGGTGTCGGTTTATTACTAGCTTTTGCTTTGATTCGTATTTTAAAACAATGGAGTTATAAGTTCTGCATTGTCGGATTAGAGTTTATTGTATTTGCATTAGCCTTGTTGATCGACAAAGACAAATTCATGCCAATAATATTCGATGGTGCTGGTACTACAACCGGTAGTATTTCGGCCCCGTTTATCGTTGCATTTGGTATAGCAGTAGCTCAAGTTAAAGGTAGCAAGGATGCTGAAAACGATTCATTCGGTGTGTCTGGATTAGCTTCATTAGGACCATTGATCACTGTTCCTATCATGTGTATGTTCTCTGAAAATATCAATTTTTCAATCGATATTCCAACTCCATATACCTTGCTAACTGAGCAAGGCTATAATGGATTAGGTGTTTTATATAGCTCTAATCTATTAGATGCTATGCAAGATACATTGTTTTCTCTTGCTCCGGTATTAGCTTTCTTTATTATTTATGATTTGTGCTTCTTGCATATGAAGAAGAAAGAATTGATTCAAATATTCATTGGATTCTTATATACATTTGTCGGATTGTCTTTGTTCTTGATGGGTGTCAATTCAAGTTTCTATCCATTGGCTTGGAAGATGGGATTAGCTTTTGGATCAAATGGATATGATGGTGCTAATTTTGCGATTGTTTTAGTAATTATGGGCCTCTTAGGTTTGGTCATAATTCTTGCAGAACCCTCAGTTCACGTCTTAGCTAAGCAAGTAGAAGATGTTTCTCGTGGATCTATAAGAAGTAAAGATTTGTTCTTCGCTATGTGTGCCGCTTTGATGGTTGTTTGTATCTTAGCAGTGACAAGAGTTAAGTATATAAATGAAATAGACTATACAGTGATAATTGTCGCATTGTTATTAGTCTCATTTGCCATAAGTTTCTTTGTTCCTGATTTGTTCTTTGCCCTATCATTCGATAGTGCTGGTGTAGCTTCCGGTACGATGTCTAGTGCATTCCTGCTTCCTTTGTGTACAGGAATGGCATCAGCGTTATACCCTTATGACAAAGAACTTCAGATGAAATCCGGATTTGGTGTCATAGGATTGGTTGCAATGATCAGTTTGGTTTCTATTCAATTATTGGGATTATACGGAAACATAAAGACTTATATCAAAGTTCGTCGTTCTTACAAGGCAATCTTTACGCCTGATGATTCACAAGTCATACATTTACCATCATCAGCTGATTCTATTTAAAAACTATTTTACTTTTCTAGCGTTTTACTGTATATTTCATTTCAAAGCGAAAATATATGGAAATAACTAGAAACAGAAAAACTAGATTGAGAAGCTTTTGCAAGGGTAGTATTTCTATTTCCAATTGTTTGGTGTTCAAGAGGCCTTAAGGCCTCTTTTATTTTTGCTTTGGAAAGGAAAAACTTATGGAAGAGAAGAAAGAAGAAAGAGTCAATTCTAACGGATTGATTTTAGATGTCGATCAGAATCCTAAGAAAGCTGGGACATGGATTATTCTAGCTATTCAGCATGTCTTGGCGATGTTCGTTGCTTGTGTTACTGTTCCTATGTTAGTTTTTGCCGGATATGTAACTAAAGATGGTCAAAGTATAGCTTCTTTGATGATTGCACCTACTTTGGTCGCTGCTGGTGTTGGAACTATTTTCTATCTGATCATGACTAGATTCAAATCCCCGATGTTCTTAGCTTCGTCCTTTGCTTATATTGCTCCGATGACTGCTGCTATCGCTTTATCTAGTCAAGAAGTTATTATAGATGGCACAAAAGTTGGAATGTTGCCAAACCTTTGGATTTTACCTATTGGAATGGCAATGGTTGGAGTGGTGTATTGTTTAGTTGCTCTATTTATAAAATTATTTGGTGTCTCTTGGTTGAACAAACTTCTTCCACCGATTGTTGTCGGACCAATCATTATGGTAATAGGATTATCTTTAGCTGTAAGTGCTGTTTCAAATTTGACTGGAACCAGTTCTTCTGCTTCTGATTATAACTTAGTAGAAATTCTTTGTGGTTTAATCGCCTTGATAGTGACAGCCATATGTTCTTTCTATGGCAAAAAGATGATAAGCCTCATTCCGTTTGTGTTGGGTATACTTGCAGGATATATAAGTGCAGTCATCTTCACTGCCATTGGATTCTATGGCTGTGGGAATGAATACTTCCATATTGTTGATTTCTCTCCTTTGGTAGAAAACTTTAGTCCTGTTACATTCAAATCATTCTTTGATTTGCCTTCATTCTTATTCACGATGAATGAGTCCTCAGTTCCTTTAACTGGTGCTGATGTTGGAAAAGCAGCCTTGTTGTTCATACCTGTAAGTTTAGTTACTATATGTGAACACATCGGAGACCATAAGAATATGTCTGGAATCTTGCAAAGAGATTTGTTGACTGATCCTGGTTTATCTAGAACGTTGATTGGAGATGGAATCGCTACTAGCTTAAGTGGACTTATCTGTGGTGCTGCTAATACGACATATGGTGAGAATGTGGCTGTTGTAGGTGTTACAAAGATAGCTTCTACAAAAGTTATTTTATTATCTTGTCTCTTCTCTATTATTTTAGCTTTCTTCTCTCCGTTGATGTCTTTCACTATGACAATCCCAAGCTGCATCATGGGTGGAGTATCCATGGTTTTATATGGATTCATAGCATCTAGTGGTATCAAGATGTTAATAAATGAAAAGATTGATTTCTCAAATACAAAAAATATATTTGTCGCTAGCACAATATTAGTAGCGGGAATAGGTGGATTAGCATTTAAATTTGGAGATCCAAACAATCCTATGATCACTATTACATCAGTAGCTGCAAGTATGATACTTGGAATAATAATGAATCTAATATTGAGGGATAAGAAACCGGCTAAGAAAGAGATTGAGTAAAATTTGTTCTGCAGTTAGGTTTGGCTCGAATCAGTTGTTAAAAGGTTATCTCTAACAATCGAATCGGAGCTCATTTCTTAAATTATGTTTGTTCAGTGATTGAAATCTTAATATAATAAATTGTCATTATGAAAAACGGACTATTTTAATGGTGTAATTAAAAAGTCCGTTTTTTTTTTTTTATAAACTATTAAATGGTTTGTATTTTTTACTAAAAAATGTCTCTTTTTAAGCACTTACAACTAAAATAAAAAATATACTTAACTTATTTATTATATAAGTATTTATAATATCTAAGCTTTACTGAGGTAGTAAAGGTATTTTTTATCGAGGAGTGAGAAAAATATAGTTATGAAGTACATGACTTTGGATGAAATTCGTGATATGTGGCTCGAGTTCTTCAACGAACACGGATGCCATATAGAACAATCAGCTTCGTTGATTCCTGACAACGATCCTTCATTGTTGTTTATCAATGCCGGTGTTGCTGCATTGAAAAAGTATTTTGATGGACGTGTCACACCACCTTACAGAAGATTGACCAACGCTCAGAAATGTATCCGTACTAACGATATCGAAAATGTCGGACGTACAGATCGTCACCACACATTCTTTGAGATGCTTGGAAACTTTTCTATTGGTGATTATTTCAGAGATGAGGTTATTCCTTGGGCTTTTGAGTTATTGACTAGTGAGAAGTGGTTTGGTTTTCCTAAAGAAAAACTTTATATCACATATTATCCTGATGATATCGCAACTAGAGATCTTTGGATAAAGTGTGGTATGGATCCTGATCACATGATTCCTTCAGAAGATAACTTCTGGGAAATCGGTGAAGGGCCTTGTGGACCTGATACTGAGATCAACTTCGATCGTGGAGAGGAATATGACCCAGAACATATCGGAATCAAGTTATTGAAAGATGATATTGAAAACGATCGTTATATTGAGCTTTGGAACATAGTCTTCTCTCAATTCAATTCCAAGCCTGGAATGAAGCGTGAAGATTACCCTGAACTTCCACATAAGAACATCGATACTGGTGCTTCATTGGAACGTTTTGCATGTATTATGCAAAAGACTGAATCCAATTTTGAAATCGATACATTCAAGCCTATTATCGATGAAATCATGAAGGAATCAGGGAAGCCTTATGAAGGCAAATACAAGATGGCTTATAGAGTTGTGGCAGACCACACTAGATGTTTGGTCTTCGCCTTGGCTGATGGCTGTCTATTCTCTAACGAAGGCAGAGGATACGTTCTTCGTAGAATCTTGAGAAGAGCAGAGAGATTTGCTAAATCTTTAGGACTTCCTTCTGGATTTATAGCAAAACTTGTTCCGTTTGTAGTAAAAACAAATGATCATTTCTACCCTTACCTTAAGGAGAAAGAGGAGAAGGTCACAAAGATGATCTTGGCTGAAGAGGAGAGATTTGCCTCTACTTTGAAGATTGGTGAAAAACTCTTAGGCGAGTATCTATCCAAGGATACTGACACTCTTTCTGCTGAAGATGCATTCAAGCTTTCTGATACTTACGGATTCCCATTTGAATTGACAAAGGAAATCGTAGCAGATAAAGGCAAGAAAGTAGATGAAAAAGGATATGAGAAACTCTTGGCTGAACAAAAAGAAAGAGCTAGACAAGCTCGTGCTGCTCAAGGAATTGTCACTTATGGTTCCCAATTCAAGGATTTGATGGAATTCAATACTCCTTCTACTTTCATTTATGATGACAAGGTGATTGAAGCTAAAGTAATCGGAACATTCAAGAATGGTGTTAAAGTAGATGAAATCACCGATGAAGGTGCTGTAGCTTTCGATACTACTAACTTCTATGCAGAACAAGGTGGTCAAGTGGCTGATACTGGAAGCATAGTGAATGATTCTACAGAAGCTGAAGTCACTGATTGCCAGCATGCTCCTAATAAGCAAAACTTAGCGTTCGTCAAAGTTTTGTTTGGATCTATTAAAGTCGGGGATACATTTACATTAAAGCCTGATTTTGCTACTCGTTCATTGACGAGAAAGAATCACTCAGCATGTCACTTGCTCCATCAAGCTTTGTCTGATGTCTTAAATCACAATACTGCTCAAGTTCCTCAGGAAGGATCTTTGGTCGGACCTCATATCTGCCGTTTGGATTTTGCTTGGGATAGAAAATTGACTCAAGACGAACTCGATTTGATTGAAGAAGATGTAAACAACAGAATCGAGTCCAAGACTCCTTGTGAAGTCAATTATATGGACAAGGAAGAAGCTATGAAGCTTCCTGCCTATCACCAATTTGCTTCTAAATATGGCGCTACAGTTAGAGTCGTCAAGATGGGAGATGCAGAAGAGTTCTGTGGTGGAACCCATGTATCTAATACTGAAGATATAAATGTCTTTGCTATTGTTTCCGAACAAGCTATTTCTTCTGGTGTCCGTAGAATTGTTGCTGTTACTGGTAAAGATGCTTATGACTACCTCAAAGGATATCAAAAGAATATCAAGGGATTAGTTGAGAATCTCGGCTTGACTGGTGAGAAGGATGTCACTCCTAAGATCAAGAGCTTATTGGCAAATAACGATCAACTCAAGAAGGATGTTAAGGATTTGAAGGAAAAGGTTGCTTCTATCGAAAAGGAAGAACTCGAGAGTAAATTCAAAGAGGTCAATGGTGTATCTGTCTTGGTAGTTAAAGAGAACGATATGGATCACGCCCAATTGAATAGCTTGATTTCATCTCTTATCAATGAGCACAAGAACGGAGTAGCTTTCATCGCCTCTGTCTCAAAGGATAGAATCGATTTGGGAGTAGGTGTTGGAAGTGAAGCTTTGAAGAGCGGACTAAAAGCAGGAGATATCATGAAGAAAGCTTCTGCCTTGTTGGATGGAAGAGGAGGTGGACGTCCTGACATCGCCTTCGGAAGTGGAAAATCGATGGAGAAATTCAATCAAGTTTCTTCCTTGATTGAAGGATTGATCAAGTAGTGGGATTTAAGCCTATTTTGGGGCTTGACCTAGGGATGTGTACCTTGGGCATAGCCATAAGCCGTTCCGGCCATATGGCAAGTCCCTTGGAAAACATGCATTTTCCTAATGGTAAGTTCGATGATTGTTATCCTAGGGTAATTCAATACATAAGAGATAACTTTATCGGATTGGTAGTATTGGGAAGACCATGCTTTCCTTCTGGTGATCCATCACCTATGACAGAGACTGTACTGGGGTTTAAAGCTGAATTAGAGAAAAGATTAAGCGAAGCTAATCTCAAAATCGATATTGTTCTTCAGGATGAACAATATTCGACTTTGGAAGCTGCTTCTTTGATGCATGACGAGAATTTGTCCCATAGAAAACAAAAGCCTAAAATTGATCAAGTAGCTGCTTGTGTCATCTTAGAAAGATACCTTAGGAAAAATGGATATGATGTTTGGTGATAAAGGGGAAAAGAAAAATGGCTGAGAACGAAGAAAAAGAAATCGAAGAAGTCGATGAAGATGATGATGTCATCATTCTTCAAGACGAGAACGGAAATGAGATAAAGAGAAAGATAGCCTTTACGGTCAGAGATGACATGCTTCATGTTCTCTTTGTCTATGTCTTTGAAGATGATGAAGAAACAGTCGATGTTTTGTATGCTCAAATCGATGAGGATGGTAATCCTACTAGCGATGAGCTTCAGGAAATCGACGACGATTCCAAATATATGGATATTGCAAGCAAATATTTGAATCAGTACAACCAAGGCACTCTTATGTCTCACGAAGATGCTTTGAAAGAAGATGAGGAGTTAATGAAAGAAGCTACTCGTACTAAGTAAGCTTATACAACATCGGCTATGCCGATGTTATTTTAATTAACTGAAAGGATAAAGGATATGGCAAAAAAGAAAAAGGAGTATCCACCTGCTGGCAGAACTATTGATTCTGCTATGCGATATAAGAAAGACTTCTTTTGGGGTCCTTTCTTCAAGATGTTTGAAGCAATCTTTGAATTGATAACTCCGGTCATGATGTCTTTGATTGTTTCAAAAGGTCTTATTTATAACGAAGCTGGCGTAGTGACAGGTGCTAATTGGAACCTGGTCGTTGGCTTGATAGGTGCGATGTTGGCCATGACTTTCTTAGGCTTTGGTTCGACTATGATTTGTCAATACAAGGCGGCTAGGGCATCGCAGGGAACGGGAACTGATTTGAGAAACAGATTGTTCGCCCATGTTCAAAAGCTTCCTGCAAGTCAAATGGAAGAATTCGGAATAGGAAATATCATAAACGTTATAACCAATGATACTAACCAGGTTCAACAAGGTGTCGCAATGTTGATAAGACTTGCTATCCGCGCTCCTTTCTTGGTTATTGGTGCAATCGTAGCATCTCTTATTATCGATTGGAAATCCGGATTAGTCTTCATAGGATTGGCAATAGTGTTGTTCGCATTCTTGTTGCTCGTCTTACCTAAGACTTCTAAGGGTTATGTTAAAGTCCAGGAAAAACTCGATGTTCTTTCTCAAAAGACTGATGACTCATTGAGTGGTGCTAGAGTCGTCAGAGCATTTGATAAGGAAGAGTTTGAATTGGATAAATTCTCTAAAGCTTCTGGAGAATATGTCGATGAATCATTAAAGATTTCTAAGATTACTTCTTTGATGGGACCTGTGACGACATTCGCAATCAATGTAGTCATTTTGATCTTAGTCATCATCGGATCCATGAGCGGAATATTCAATCCCAACGCCACAGCTGAAATCATCGCTAGCGAGAATGGAAAGATAGTCGCTTTGGTCAACTATTTGAACCAGATTCTTCAAGCTATCGTCGTAGTAACTAACCTTATCATCATCTTTACAAAGTCTTATGCTTCAATGAAGAGATGTGATAAGTTACTAGCTATAGAGCCTAATTTGGTGAATGATCCCAAGGTTCAACCTTTTGATATCGAAATAGGTCAACCTTTATATGAATTGAAGAATGCTGCATTGAATTATCCTGGAAGTGATGTTCCTGCTATCGATAATTTGAATATTACAATTCATAAAGGCGATAGAATCGGAATAATCGGTGGAACTGGAAGTGGTAAGTCGTCAATCTTGAATTTGTTGCTTAGATTCTATGATCCATCCAAGGGTGAAATAGATTATAAAGGTCATCCTTTAAAGGATTATGATCTTCATGCCTTGTATAAGGAAATAGGATATGTCCCTCAAAAACCTCAAGTTTATAGAGGAACTATTAGAAGCAATCTTCTCTTATCTAACCCTAACGCTACTGAGGACGATATGAAAGATGCTTTGAATAAGGCACTATGTGATTATGTCTTCAAAGATGAAAAAGGTCTCGATAGGCCTATAGAAGAAGGTGCTAAAGATTTGTCCGGAGGTCAAAGACAAAGATTGGCAATCGCTATGGCTTTAGTCAAGAAACCATCCGTTATTTTCTTAGATGACTCATATTCAGCTTTGGACTTCCTATCGGAAAGAAAGCTTAGAGACAATCTATTAGCTTTAGGTAAAGATTTAACACAAGTAGTCATCTCGGAAAGAGTTTCTTCTTTGATGGGCTGCGACTTGATCATGGTCTTGGATAAAGGCCAAGTGGAGAGCATCGGTAAGCCCGATGAGCTCTATGGAAAGAGCAAGGTGTTCACTGAAATTGTGGATGTCCAGAAAGGATTGACAAGATGAACGAGATTAAGAAAAAGGATGGATTTGGTGATATTTCCAAATTCTTGAAAAAGCATATTGGTCTTGAAGTGTTAGTCTTTATCTTGGCTTGTATCTATGTTGTTTCCTTATTGTTGACACCTTACTTTATGGGAAAGGCTATCGATTTAGCTTTTGACAAAGTCTATGTGACTGACTCGCCTGAATTAAAAACTGCAACTTATAATTTCTGGCTCGATATCGGACTTATGGGTGGGTTGACACTCGTCTCAGCCATTGCTGAATTCTTCTTCGAATATTTGGCAAATGTATTATCTCAACTCATCGTCAAGGATATTAGAGACTCAGTCTTTGAAAAGTTGACTTTTCTTCCTTTATCTTATGTCGATAATAGACCTCACGGTGATATGTTGACTTTGGCTAGTGTCGATACAGAAAACGTAATGACTGGAATCACTGGTGTGTTTAAGCAACTTCTTGAAGGTGTCTTTACATTGGCATTTACACTCGTGTTCATGTATATCCTAAACTGGATTTTAGCTTGTGTCGTGCTGATTCTTACCCCGTTGTCATTCTTCGTCTCAAAGTCTGTAAAGAAAGCTACTAAGAAACATTTCAAAGCCCAGGCAAAGACAGCTGGAGCATTGGCTGGTTATACTTTGGAAAGAGTCAGAAACTTTAAGACAGTAAAAGCCTTTGATATATCAGAACCGTCGCAAGATGATTTTGAAAAACTTGACGAGGAATTGTATAAAGAGGGAAGAAAAGCTCAGTTCTATTCTTCATGGACCAACCCTTCGACAAGATTGATCAATAATGTCGTTTATACAGTCATCGGTGTAGTCGGAATCATATTGGTCTATTTTTCTTCTAGCTTAGTCACTGGTAGCGATATTACTTGGCTTTCAATGGTCGGTGCGACATTGTCCATAGGTTCGTTCACAACATTCTTGACTTACGCTTTGAAGTTTGCCAAGCCGTTCAATGATATTTCTTCAGTCGCTACTGAAATTCAGAACGCTCAAGCTTCTTATAAGAGAATTCAAACTCTTCTTGAAGTCAAGGATGAGAAAGAACAAGATGAGGGTCTCGATCCCAATTTGAAACCAGGTGACTCCAAGACTATTGAATTCAAAGATGTCGAATTTGGATATGAGCCGACTCAACACATTTTGAAAGGACTCGACTTAAAAGTCTATGCTGGACATAAAGTGGCCTTGGTTGGTCCTACAGGATGTGGAAAGACAACTTTGATTAATTTGTTGCTGAGATTCTATGATCCTAGAAGTGGGCAAGTAATCTTGGGTGGAGTCGATTCACAAAAGATGCCTAAAGCTAATGTGAGAGGTATGTTTGGAATGGTCCTTCAAGATACTTGGATTTTCAAAGGAACTGTTAGAGAAAACATATCCTACGCAAAGCCTGATGCAACACTAGAAGAAGTCGAAGAAGCCGCAAGACGTGCTCAAGCTACTTCATTCATTGAAAGATTGCCTCAAAAGTACGATACAGTCATCTCCGCATCTAGCGGTTTATCGGAAGGTGAGAAGCAATTGATTTCAATCGCACGTGTCTTGTTGATGAATCCAGATATGATCATTCTCGATGAAGCAACTTCTTCATTGGATGCTGTCAGTGAAAAGAATATCACTGCTGCTATCGCAGAACTATCCACCAATAGAACTTCAATCGTTATCGCACATCGTTTACAAACTATTGTCAACGCTGATGCAATTGCCGTTATGATCGACGGCAAGATTGGTGAAATAGGAACCCATCAAGAACTCATGGCTAAGAAAGGCTTCTACTACAACCTCTACACAAGCCAATACAAGTAATAGTAAAAAAGAAAAAATAAAACTCAGCCTTTGTGTGGCTGAGTTTTTTATTTAGCTTCTTCCACTTTCTTATTGAATTTGATAAATGGGAGAATCACTAGTAGCAGAGTCATGATGGCAGCTAAAAGGAAGAAAGATGGATAATGACCTGATGTTCCTGAGACAAACTTAAATCCGTTTATCATATATTTAAAGACTAATTGACCGATTCCATTTATCAAACCATAAGACATAGTTACGATGAATACTCCAGGAGTCTTCAATTTAATTCCTACTATCTCGTTTAAGAATGGAACGAATGTCGAAGCAAAGCATCCGAATACTATTCCTCTCAAGGAATTCGTAGCCATCAATATTGCGATGGAAGAAGCTCCAAATCCTAATACTGATTTGACATCTATGTAGGTACAAACGCCTAATCCCAAGAATCTCAATACTGAAGCTGATATTCCTATGCTTAGAATTGCTTTTAGATTTGAGGATGATATTAGTGCAGCTACTATCAAACTAGTTATAAACTCAACCGCCTCATATAAGGCAGTCGACATTCCTAAAGAAGCGGGGTTGTTATCTTCTGTGTTTCCTAAATTCCAATAATCTGTATAGATATTGTCAGCGAATAATAATCCTCCAATTAGGAATGCGATTATTATCGTGTATAAGACGAAGTTCTTATTCTTGAATAAGTCTTTATATGAATAAGATTGATTTTTAGTCTCTGGATGACTCAAAGATAAATCGTATGGTTTCATCCAATAAGTTAAAGACATCAAGAGAAGATAGATTGGGAGAATGCATATGAATCCATATCCATAGGCTGATGAACTATTGATGTTTAATCCTTGAAAAGCTTTTACGACGAATCCAATAACCAATGCGCCGAACATGTAACCCAATGATCCAAAACAACGCATCGAAGAGAATTTTGAGTGCTCTTCTACATTGATATCACCAGATATGGCATCCAACAGGTTATACATAGACATGGAGAAGAAGTTTCCTATGATGGAGAAAATCAAGGTTAAGGCAAATGAGAAATTTACAAATCCTATCGAACAAATAAAGCATGATTCGATAGGAAGAAAAATCTTTAATAGAAATAGATTTCTCTTCTCGTTCTTAGATAGCTTTCCAATTATAATGTTTCCTAACAAGGCTGATAAAGGAATCGATGCTAATAATATTCCAACTTCTAAAGTATCAGTAAAAGCTAAAAGAAAATAACAAGGTAAGAATCCATATACACATCCATCAGAAAAATATCTAAGAAAATATAAAAGACACATTTTTTTAGATTCGATTTGTTTGTTTCTATCCATATGTTTCTCCAAAAACAAAGAAATTATAATGATGTAGGTGATATAAAGAAATATGTATTTGCTTACAATGGAAATAAAAAAAGGATTAAGTTATTCAAAAGAATAAAGGTCTTATATCTAGATATTAAAGTTGTTTTCAATAATAATAGTTCAATAGACCTAAATACTGAGAAAAAAATTAAAAGCTACATATAACCCTTTATTTAAAAGTTCATTTGGATTAAAATTATACAAAAAAATAGGATACTAAGGGGGTTGATATGACTTTCAAAATAAATGAGCTTTTATCAAGTGTCTCTGGCAATGAAAACATCTTCAGCAACTATTCGACTAAGGATTGGATCGATATAGGAATAGCTTGTGGAGTTATATTGATCATCTTAGTTTTAGCCTTTATCTTCTTTAAAAAGAAGACTTCTTTGATAGCCTTCTTCTCAGTTACTTTGATTGGATTGGCTGTTTCCTTCATATTCAAATTATTCTATCTTTCGATAGTTATAGCAATGATAATCTTGATGGTCGGTGTCGTAGCAGTGTTCTTCAACCTTGGCCCATTGCATGAAGCTTTGACTCTTCCTTTTACTCCTAAGAAGAATAATCAACATTCGAAGAATGATGCTAAGGCTGCTGATTCAATGACTATTCCTTATAATGAACAAGAATTCTTCAAGGATGTTACTACTGCTGTATTAAAACTCTCTCAGACAAAGACAGGCGCAATAATGACTTTCCAAAGAAATATGAACTTGGATTCATATATGAAGAACGGAACTATCATCGATGCGCCTTTCACTCCTGAATTAGTCGAAACCATCTTTTATGTTGGAACAAGACTTCATGATGGTGCAATCATCGTTAAGAAGAACATCATAGTTGCCGCATCTGTCTATTTCACTCCTTCGACCAAAGCTTTGACTGGAAAGTTTGGAGCTAGACACAGAGCAGCTCTTGGAATTAGTGAAGCTACCGATTCTGTTACTGTAGTATGTAGTGAGGAAACCGGAAGAATTTCAATCGCATATAATGGCAAGATGGAATCTGTAAGACGTGATGAGTTTATGATTGTTTTCAAAGATTACATGACGAAGTAGAGAAAGCTATTTCATTTAATGATGGGGCTTATACCCCATCATTTTGTTTTAAAATAAAGATGGTCTAAGGAGCCTTATCTATGGTCAAATATGATTTCACTGATTTCTTATTAAAAGTGGAGGAGATTTCACAAGTCGGTCTTAAGTATTCAACAGATAATTATGCTTTAGATAACTATTATGAATTATCTAAGTTGACCAAGGATTATATTTCTAATATAGATAAGGTTCAAAAAGAAGATTTGAATGTTTTTAAGAAGGATGTATATCCGACACCTAATGTTTCAGTTAGAACCATCTTTTTATCAGAAGATAAAAAGATGGTTTTCTTGGTCAGAGAGGCTGTGGATGGTGGATGGTCTTTCCCGGGTGGATGGACTGAAATCGGTCTTTCTCCGATGGAAAGTGCAAAAAAAGAAGTGTGGGAAGAAGCCGAATCTGACTGCGATATCACTAGAATGATAGGCGCAATGAATCGATATTCTGGATTGAGAACGACAGGTACACCTGAATATATCCTTGTTTATCAAGGTGTTTTTAAAGGTGAAAAACACAAACCTACTTATGAGATATTGGAAACTGGATGGTTTCCAATAAATGATCTACCAGAAATTTCAAAGAAGAATGTCAGAGCTCAGATGGATAGAATGATTAAATGTGCTGTTGAAGGAACTTCCTTGTTAGATTAGTGTTTCTTTTATTTGTAATTTTGAAGAGAAAAATATATGATTATGCTGTTTGTTAAAAGAAAGGATTAATGTATGAATTTTTGCCCTAAATGTGGGAATTCAATCGGTGCTAATGATAAGTTTTGTCCTGTCTGTGGTGAAAAATTACAAAATGATCAACCTGGTGAAGTTGAAGTTAAACCTGTTAGTTCTAACGAACCCCACCAATATCAAGAACCCCACCAATATCAAGCTAGTGGTGTAGATACTAGAGAAGATAAGAAGAAAAAGGATAACGGAACTATATCGCTTGTCTGTGGTGCTTTAGCTCTAGGATCAATCGTTTTTTCCTGGATTCCTTTTGCTGGAATCATCGGATTTGTTTTATCCATCGTTTCAATCGTATTCGGCAACAAAGTTAAGGATACTAGCTATGGAAAGACTGGAAGAATTCTTGGAATTATAGCCTTAGTAATTCAAATCGTTGAGTTTGTTATCGGCATAGTGATATTTGGTTTGATTGTTGCCGGTGTTATTACAAGTGGTGGATATTACACTTACACTAGTTTATTTAACTTAATCGGAGGATTGAGATAATGTATTGTAGACAATGTGGAAAAGAAATACCTGCTGGTGCAAGATTCTGCACTTCTTGTGGAGCTCCACAAGATAGTGGAACAACAATAAATGGTAGAAAGTATGAAGATTGTTCACCTAAATCCAGAGGCTTAGCCTTGATTTTAGCTTGCTTAGGCTGTCTCATAATTTCTGGAATTCATAGATTCTATGTTGGAAAGATTGGAACAGGTATATTGTGGCTTTTGACCGGTGGTGTCTTTGGAATAGGAACTATCATCGATATCATTATGATTGCTTGTGGTTCTTTCGAAGATAGCGACGGCAGACCTTTGACTAATTGGAATTTCGACGAATAATAAATTTCCATAGATCATAAAAACACAGCTTTGAGCTGTGTTTTTCTTATGCTTAGCTAGGATATTCCTTCCACTCTCACAC
>UMIB01018486.1_pt1 | contig 14919 bp, 9 predicted proteins | sample 1965641 | NCBI WGS metagenome assembly UMIB01 (sample SAMEA4836110, study PRJEB28245) | human gut metagenome | biome: gut microbiome; material: fecal sample | place: Denmark | collected 2008
CGGTGCTTAAGCCGTAAGGCGGGAATTGTGCGGTGTTGCCTTCACTTTTCCCTGTCGTTACGCGGTCTGCATTCCTGTTTTTGCCCACAAACTGCCCTTGTTCACGCAAAGTTTACCGGAATTTCCAGCTATTTCATGCCTTGTTCATCCGCAGTTCATTTTTATTCTTCATGATAGAATCTATCGGGGGCCCCTATTACCGCCCCCAACTGGAGGAATTGTTATGCACGAAACCCAACAGCCGCGCGACCCCAAAAAGACGACCGGCATTGTATATGCCGTGATCCTTGTGGTGTTGCTGCTGCTCAATTTCTGGGCCTTCCCCGCCATGATGAAAGGCCAGGTCAAACAGGTCGATTACGGCACCTTCCTGAACATGCTCGAAGGCGGCGAACTGAGCACCGTTGAAATTCAGGATCAGCAGATCTATTTTGTGGACAAAAACGATACCACCTACTGCACCAACTCCATTGCGCAGGACCTGCAGCTGGTCAACCGGTTGGAAAGCGCCGGCGTTTCCTTTGGCAAGGTGTACAACCAGACCACCTGGGTGGATACCCTGCTGGGCTGGGTCATCTCGCTGTTGCCCATGATCATCCTGATCGTCTGGTTCAACCGCATGATGCGCAAGCGGGTCGGTGAAATGACCGGCGGCGCCAACAGCATGATTTTTGGCGGCGGCAAATCCGGTGCCAAACAGTATGTCGTTGAGGATGGCAAGTCCATCAAATTTGCCGATGTTGCCGGTGAGGACGAAGCCAAAGAGAGCCTGCAGGAAATCGTTGACTTCCTGCATAACCCCAAGCGTTACGAGGATATCGGTGCCAAAATGCCCAAGGGCGTTCTGCTTGTCGGCCCCCCGGGCACCGGTAAAACCCTGCTGGCCCGCGCTGTTGCCGGCGAAGCCGGTGTTCCCTTCTTCTCCATTGCGGGTTCTGAATTTGTCGAGATGTTCGTCGGCATGGGCGCTTCCAAGGTGCGTGACCTCTTCAAACAGGCCAACGAAAAAGCCCCCTGCATTATCTTTATTGATGAGATCGATACCATCGGCAAAAAGCGTGACGGTGCTTCCGGTATGGGCGGCAACGATGAACGCGAGCAGACCCTGAACCAGCTGCTGACCGAAATGGACGGGTTTGACGCCGCCAAGGGTGTTATCATTCTGGCCGCCACCAACCGTCCTGAATCCCTTGACCCCGCTTTGACCCGCCCCGGCCGTTTTGACCGTCGTGTGCCCGTGGAGCTGCCCGACCTGAAAGGCCGCGAAAGCATCCTGCGCCTGCACGCTCAAAAGGTCAAAATCGGCCCCGACTGTGACTTTGCCGTGGTTGCCCGCATGACTCCCGGTGCTTCCGGTGCCGAGCTGGCCAATATCATCAACGAAGCCGCCCTGGGCGCTGTGCGCCACCACCGCATGGCCGTTACCCAGTACGACCTGCAGGAAGCCGTGGATACCATCCTGGCCGGTGCCCAGAAAAAGAATAAGATCCTGAGCGACAAAGAAAAGTGCATCGTGGCCTACCACGAAGTCGGCCATGCCATGGTTGCCGCCCTGCAGAGCCATTCCGCCCCCGTGCAGAAAATCACCATTGTGCCGCGCACTTCCGGCGCGCTGGGTTTCACCATGCAGGTAGAGGACGGCGACCACACCCTGATGACCAAGGAAGAGATCCTGGCCAAAATTGCCACCATGACCGGTGGCCGTGCCGCCGAAGAAGTGGTGTTCAACTCCATCACCACCGGCGCATCCAACGATATCGAGCAGGCCACCAAGATGGCCCGCGCCATGATTACCCGCTACGGCATGACCGACGACTTTGACATGGTTGCCCTGGAAACCGTGAACAACGCCTACCTGGGCGGCGATGCCAGCCTGGCCTGCAGTGAGCGTACAGCCGCCACAGTGGACGATAAGGTCGTGGAAGTCGTCAAGCAGCAGCATGAAAAAGCCAAACAGATGCTGATTGAAAACCGCGGCAAGCTGGACGAGATCGCCAAGTACCTGTACGAGAAAGAAACCATCACCGGCGAAGAGTTCATGCGCATCCTGACCGCTGTTCCCCAGCTGCCCACCGGTGCCGTGGAACAGTAAAGGCAACACCGCACAATTCCCGCCTGACGGCTTAAGCACCGCTCCGGCAGCTGCCGTGCCTCGCTCGCCGTATCGGCACTTAGAATTGTGCGGTATTGCCTAAAATCTCCGCTCTGCGCGTTTTCTTTATAAAATAACGGTGCCCCCGCCCTATGCAGTTCATTTACCGCACGGGCGGGGCGTTTTGTTGTAATTCCGTAGGGGCGCACACCATGCACCCATCCGTTTTATATCATCACACTACAGCGCTTTCTCACAAAGCACACCATGTAATAGCGCCATTTTATGGCCAACCGTTACCCATTTGTAGGGGCCGCTGCTCACCTCTTTCCGAAAAACGCAATAAAAATGCTGTCTTTCTCCACATCAGGGAAAGGCAGCATTCTTCTTTATCCGTTCAGATCTTCGCCGTTGCTGGCAATCACATTTTTATACCATCCAAAGGACTTTTTCCTGTACCGTGCCGCCTCCCTGTTCGAGTACCGGGAAAATCACCAATGATCCTGCCGGGCTTTATTTTGCCTGCGCGCCCTCTGGGAAGATGATCTTGTTCACAAAGAAGAAGATCACCATGGAAATGCCGCCATTGAGCACGGTGGTGCCAATGTTGTAGATGAAATCCGGCACCAGCAGGCCCGCAACCGCCACCCACACGCAGTTGATGGAGTTGACGATGCAGGTGATCAAGCAGAACGCCACCACATACCAGGCGATCTGCTTGGCCAGGTTGCCCTTGCTGCGGAACACAAAGTTGCGCTGGATGGGAAAGTTTATGCATTCTCCCACCACCATGGCAACCATGTAGGCGCAAAAGTACGGCAGACCGCCATGGGCGGAATCATACCCCAGGATGTTCCACTGGAAGGTTTCGCCAAACAGCGTGACCGGGATGCCCGGCCAGCCAAAATCCACCACCGGCAGGCTGCTGAACGCCGCCGGCAAAAATTGCAGCAGCAGGTATTTGAACACCGTAACCAGGTTGGATACGATCACAAACAGTCCGCCTTCGCGCACCCACTTGGCTGCGGCGGGGTGTTTTGCCGCAAAATTATTCCATAGCTGCATAAATAGCCCCTCTCTTTCCTCAGCCGTTGCGCAGGCGCTGTTCCAGCTGTGCGTTCAGTACCAGGTTTTTCACGGCTTCTATAATCACCCGCACAAGGCCGATGATCCAGAATCCCTGCAATTCCATCACAATGCCATCCACCATGCCCATGCTGATGGCACCGCTGGTCATTTTGGCCAGGGCACGCAGCGGCATGTTGTACTGGAACAGCACATTCAGGTCCGGCTTGCCGCGCTTGTAGCTGGCGTTCAGCAGTGCGGTAAGCACCAGCCAGATCAGCCAGCCCAGCGGGCTGCGGCTGTGGTTCAGCTCGCCCAGGGTCATGTTGCGGTCAATTTTAACTTTTCCCTGCTGCACCGGGCGGCCCAGCAGGGTGGCCCATTCGTCATCCGGCACGCTCTGCACCTTGCCGCTGGTATAGTGCGGCAGATGCTTGCCCGCATAGGGGTTGGGTGCGCCGGTACCGGCCACTTCCACCACGGCGGTCAGGCGGATGTCCGCACTGGACGCGCCGACCCGCAGCTCATAGCTGCCGCCTTCCACTTCCCAGCTGTCGGTCTTGGTGTTCCAGTAGCGGAATGCCTTGTCGTCCAGCGGGATGGTCACGGTCTTGCTTTCGCCGGGCTGCAGCTGCACCTTGGCAAAGCCTTTCAGCTCCTGTGCGGGGCGGAACACTTCTGCCCCGGGTTTTGCCACATACAGCTGCACGATCTCTGCTCCGGCGCGCTTGCCGGTGTTGGTTACGGTCAGGGTCACGCCATTGGACGCGGCCTGCAAATTGCTGTAGGCAAAGCTGGTGTAGCTTAACCCATAGCCAAAGGGGAATGCCACCGGCACACCGGCGGTCTGGTAATAGCGGTAGCCGACATACAGCCCCTCGCGGTACTGCACCATGCGGTCCGGCCCGGCAAAGTTATCCTTGGCGGGGGTATCCGCATAGGCGTTGACCCAGGTTTCGGCCAGCTTGCCGCTGGGGTTCACTTTGCCGGTCAGCACATCCAGCATGGCGCCCGCCCCCGCCTGGCCGCCCAGCGCACCATACACCAGGGTACGGCAGTGTTTGAGCCACGGGGTTTCCAGCGAAGCCCCTGCGCTGAGCACCACAACGGTGTTGGGGTTGGCCTGCTGCACGGCCTTTAACAGTTCGATCTGGTTGTCCGCAAGGCGCATATCGCCGCGGTCCAGACCCTCACTTTCCTTGATTTCATCCAGCCCCAGGCAGAGCAGCACCACTTCGGCCTTTTGGGCCAGGGCTACAGCCTCGGCCTGTTTGGCGGCATCCGGTTTGCCCTGGCGGTCAAAGCCGGGGGCAAAGCCCACGCTGGCTAAGCCGCTCTCTTTCAGGCAGTCCAAAAAGATATCCACCTTGATGGAGTTGACCGCGCTGGAGCCAGCGCCCTGGTACCGCGGTGTCTGGGCAAAGTCGCCGATCACGGCAACTTTTGCGCCCTCGGCCAGCGGCAGCAGGTCGTTCTCGTTTTTCAGCAGCACAATGCTTTCGGCTGCGGCGCGGCGGGCCAGGGCGTGGTGCGCGTCCGCATCAAAGGTGCGGCTGTGGGACTGCACGGCGGCATGGGTATCAAACACCAGGGTCAGCAGCTCGTCCAGCCGGGCGTCCACATCCGCTTCGGTAATTTTGCCGCTCTGCACAGCCTGCATCAGCTCACGCACCGCGTCCCCGCCGGGGGCGGGCATTTCCAGCGTGGAGCCGTTCTGCACGCCCAGGGCATGGTCATTGCTGCCGCCCCAGTCCGTTACCACAGCGCCGTCAAAGCCCCACTCCCCGCGCAGGATGTCCATTAACAGGTGGCGGTTCTCGTTGGCGTAAGTTCCGTTGATGAGGTTATAGCTGCTCATGATGGTCTTGGGCTTTGCTTCCTTGACCACGATCTCAAACCCGGTCAGGTACAGTTCCCGCAGCGTGCGTTCATCCACCACGGAATCCGACGCCATGCGGCGCAGTTCCTGGCTGTTGACGGCAAAGTGCTTGGGGCAGGCCGAAATACCGTTGGACTGGATGCCCCGCACATAGCTCGCGGCCATTTTGCCGGAAAGATACGGATCCTCGGAGAAATACTCAAAGTTGCGGCCGCACAAGGGGCTGCGCTTGGTGTTCAGACCCGGCCCCAGCAGCACGGCAACTTCCTGCGCGGCGGCTTCTTCGCCCATGGCCTGGCCGATCTGCTCGCCCAGGGCGGGGTCCCAGCTGCACGCCACAGTGGCTGCCGTGGGGAAGCAGGTGGCCGGAACACTGGGGTTTAACCCCAGGTGGTCCGCCGCGCCCGCCTGCTTGCGCACGCCGTTGGGGCCATCGGATAGGGTGATGGACGGGATATTATTTTTCGGCAGTGCACGGGTTCCAAAGGTAGTAGCGCCCGAAAGCAGCGCACATTTTTGTTCAAGCGTCAAAGCTTGCAGTTGTTTCTTTTGCATAAGGTGGTTCCTTTTCTTAAAAACAGCCTTGCGGCCCACCGCACAACCGCGCAAAGTCGGCGGCGATGGACCGCAGGGCAGCTGCACAGCTTACAAATTACACTTTACTGTGCCTTTTTCTTCTTGTAGCTTTTGAAAGTGAGAACTTCCAGCACGACCAGCAGTACAGCCAGCAGCACGTTGACCACGATCATAGCGGTACGCCAGATGGGGGTGGAAACAGTGTTGGCGGGGTCGTAAACGCGGGAGTTGACCACGGTGTACATGATGTTCTTGCAGGCCTGACGCATAGCCTTAACGCTGGTAGCACTGGTGGTATCGGTCAGGTGGTTGGTGGCAACATCGTAGTTCTTCAGCATCAGGTCGCAGCCGTTGCGGATGGCAATATCTGAATCCATGTAGTCAGTGAAGTGGAAGCCGTCGGTGATGACCATACCGCGGAAGCCCCACTCGCCGCGCAGCACGCCGTTCAGCAGTGCATTGCAGGCACCGGCCCACTGGTTGCCAATATAGTTCCAGCTGGACATGACGGCCTTGCAGCCGCCCACCTTGGCGCTGATCTCGAAGGGACGCAGGTAGATCTCGCGGATAGCCTGCTCGTCAGCCCAGGTGCAGAGCAGCTTGCTCTGGTTGATCTGCTGGTCGTTCAGGGCAAAGTGCTTCATGTAAGCGTAGACGCCGTAGCTCTGGGCACCGGCAATGGAGCTGGCACCGATGTAACCGGCGAGGACGCTGTCCTCAGAGTAATATTCGAAGTTACGGCCGTCAAAGGCGGAACGGTGGCCGTTCATGGCGGGGGCGTACCAGCCGGTGACGTTCATCTCGCTGGCCATGCGGCCGATGCTCTCGCCGTAGCGGCGGGCCAGGTCGGTGTTGAAGGTGGAAGCGATGATGATCTCGGACGGGAAGCCAATGGAAGAAACGCCGGTAAAGTTGTTGTTGATGGCAGCGGGTCCGTCGCAGTCGATGGTCGCGTACTTGTCAACGCTGGCCTCGGCCTTGGTCTGGTAGCCGCCCAGTGCGATCAGGTCGTCCATCTCGGTGACGGTCATCTGGTCGAGCAGGGTATCCCAACGCTCGTCGTCGTAGTCAGCACCGCGCAGGTCAGCCAGCTTCAGGCCGTTGTTGGCACCGGTAACGGGCATCTCATCGTTGGGGTCGTTGAAGTCCTCAGGGGTCCAGTTGTGGTCGTTGTACAGGGTGCTCATGCTTTCCTCAGACATGGTGTAGTCAGAGGGAGCAGCAACAGCTTCGGCATAGTTGGCGAAGTGATCAGCACGGGACAGGGTGACGAGCTTGTCGTCAGCGAAGTCGAACTTGGTGGTAGCAGCCTCGGCGTCGGTGCTGCGGGGGTTGGACTCGTCATAGACGATGGTGGAAGCGACATTGTAGGTCTTGGAATCCAGCACCGTGTGGGAATCCTCGTTGATGCTGATGATATAGTCGCCCTCTTCCAGCACGTAGCAGCCCTTGTCCTTGCTGTCAAAGCTGGCCATGTCCTCGGTGTTGAAGGTCAGGGTCAAGGTCTGGGAAGCGCCCGGCTCAATGGAGTCGGTCTTGCCGAAGGTGACGAGGTTGGCGGAAGCCTTCTCAATGCCGCCATCGGTGTACGGCGGGTTGAAGTAGACCTGCACGGCGTCCTTACCGGCCACACTGCCGGTGTTGGTGACGGTGACATCCAGAGTGATGGTGCCGTCAGCCTCGGTCATGGAGTCGATTTTCTGGGTAAAGGTGGTGTAGGACAGGCCGTGGCCGAAGGGGTACTGAACGGTTTTGTCATAGTCGATCAGGCCCTCGGCAGCTGCAGTCTCGTAGAACTTGTAGCCGACGTAGATGCCCTCAACATAGTTGACGAAGTGCGGGGGAACCAGCTTTGCATCACCGCCAGCCTGGCTGGCAACGGTGTAACCAACGGAATCCGCATTGGTGTAAGCAAAGTCGCCGATGTTGTTGAAGTAAGGAGCTGCGGTCAGGTCATAGACAAAGGTGTCAGCAGAGTGGCCGGAGGGGTTGACCTCACCGGCAACAATCTCGCCCAGAGCGTTGAAGCCAGTCTGACCGGTGCCGGGGCACCAAATGACGCTCTTGATCTGGGGGTAATCATTCACGAAGCCCATTTCCAAAGTATTGGCACCATTGTAAACCAGCACAACATTAGCAAAGTTTTTGGTGACCATATCAATCATGTTCTTTTCTGTTTTGGTCAGAGAAAGATAATGCTGGCCGGGTTCGAAATCATTATACTCGGTAGAGTTTTCAGTGTAGTTGAGTCCATCCATGTTAGTGGGCAGGTCAGCCATTTCGCCACCAACGCGGCTGATGACGACCATCGCAGTGTCAGAGAAAGACTTGGCGTTGTCGATCAGCTCCTGGGTGTAGCTGGCGGCGGTGGGTTCGGGCAGGGTCCAGTTATGGTTGCTGTAACCCAGCGCCGGGCGCTCGGCGCAGTAAGCGGTGTAGAAATCGCTCAGCTCGGTGTTGGTGTTGATGCCCGCGTTGTGCAGGCCATCCAGCAGGCTGACGGTGGGACGGTCGGCAGAGATCGCGCCGGCGCCGGTGCCGCCGTAGACAGGGCCGACAGAAGCCCAGCCAAAGACGTTCAGGTTGCTGCCGGAAGCGAGGGGCAGTTCGTTGTCATCGTTCTGCAGCAGGACAATGCCTTCCTCGGCAATCTCGGTGCACAAGGCGTTGGCCTCGTCACTGGATTCCTCGGTGATAGTGCCGTTGCCGGTGACCAGATCGAGCATGGTGCTCATAGGGCCAAAGGCAACCAGGTTGAGCATGATGCCGAAAGCCACCAGCACGGCCAGGCCAGACTGGGCGCGCACCATGAATTTGGTGGGCTTGGCCAGTTTCTTGTTGACCGCCATAGCGATCAGTACGATAATGGCGGCGGCAACCACAACGCCAAAGAAGATGAGCTGCGGGATGCAGTTATTGACCACATCGGCAACGTCGTCCAGGTTGACGCCCATGTTTGCCAGGGTAAGAAGCAGGGTGTTCATTGTTTTCCTCCTTTTATTGTGCCGCCCTCCGGATGGCAGCTGACGGGATTTCCGCTTTTATTGATGATATTGTACCAAAACAATTTTCTTTCGGCTCATTTTTTGCACAAACTGTTGTTTCCGTTGCATGTTTTGCAAAAGTTTCAAAAACATTTCATTTTTTGTTGTGCATCTCACACAAAGCATCTCGACCCTGTTTTGTGCACCCCGCCCAAACACCAAAAATGGCCGGGTGCCTTATCCTAGACCCCCAGCCATCCATTCAGCTTTTCTGCGGCAGCAGCACCCTTAGCGTAAACCACTCATTTTCCCAGTGCAGGGTCATGGTGCCGCCGCGCTTTTCGGCTGCGGCGCGCACACTGCGCAGGTCGCTGCCGCCATGGGTGTTGCGGCGCGGCAGGCCGTCCGCGCCCAGCTCCACTTCCTGCGCGCAGTAGTTTTCAAACCGCAGCATCACAAAGCCGTTCTGGGCGTACACCGCCACACGGATCAGCCGCTTTTCGTGGTCGGGCTCGGTCTCTACGCTCTCGGTCGCATTGTCCAGCGCCGTACCCACAATCGTGCAGATCTCCCCTGTCTCCAAAAAATCCAGCAAATGCCCGTCCGCCACGCAGGTCATCGTGATGTGGTGCTGCTGACAGTACAGGCTTTTGGCCGTCAGCAGGGTGTCCAGCACCGGGTTGCCGGTCTTGTTCTCCGCCTCGTACTGGCGGATGCCGCTTTCCATGGCCGCCAGCGCCACATCCTGCTTGGCGTGGTCCCGCTCCGCCCGGATGGCCGCAATCTGCATTTTCAGCTCGTGGTAGCGCCGGTTGATCAGGCGGATGTTCTCCTTGCTCTGCTTGTACTGCTCGTACTGGCGGTGCAAAACGCCGTCCAGCTCCGCCAGCTCGCTGTGCAGGGCGGCTTCGCGCAGCTGCTCGTGCTGCACCGTCAAAATCAGCACCCCGGCCAGGTCCACCAGCGTGCGGATGTAAAACATGTTCATGTTGGCTTCGCTGCCGTTGGCAAAGCTCAAATTGCTCACGGCAAATGCGGTCAGCGCCATGACCACCGCCACAAAAGTTCCTGCGGGCGTTATTTTCAGCTTCCCGGCCGGGCCGGGGCGGCGGTTTTCCACAAACAGCATGGCGGTAAAAATGCCGCCGTACACCACCGCCAACAGCAGCAGCGAAAGCGGCTCTGCCCCGCCGCGCTGCGGCCACAGCACGCAGTGCAGCTGCCATTCCACGCTGGCCGCCAGCTCCGCCAAAATAAAGGCCCGCGCGCACACATAGCCCGCTTCCGGCAGCGTAATGCTGCGTGTGACCCACAAAAACAGCAGCATGGAAAGAATCGCCATTGCCATGCAGGGGATCCACCACGCCAGCGGAACTTCCCCCGTGGCCTGCAAAAACGCCCCCAGCAGCACCGCCCAACCGGCTTCCACGCCCCAGATCACGCGCTGGTCCATCCGCGGCGGCAGCCTGTGCGCATACAGCAGCGCCGCCAGCACTTCCGCCAAAGCGGTGTACAGGCGGGGAATATCCGGCAATGTCGTCACTGTCCCGCACCCCCAATATAATCCGCCAGCCCCGCCATAAAGGCCTTGCGCCGCGGGCGGCTGATCTGCAGCGTATACGGACCAACCTGCACCATATCCTGCTGCACGCCGGAAACCTGCGCCAGATTGACCAGATACCCGCTGTTGCACCGTGCAAACGCCCGGCCCACCAGCTTTTCCTCATAGTTTTTCAGGGTGCCCGGCACCACAAAATCTTCTTTTTCGGTGTAAAAATGCACCTTGTGGCCTTCGCTTTCCAGGTAATAAATTTCCGCCGCGTCCAGCCGCCGCATGCCGCCATCCACCGCCACAGCCAGATAATGCCGCTCCCGCTTTTCCAGCTGCCCCAGCGCCTTTTGCAGCTGCTGCGAAAACGCAAAGTAGGGCACCGGTTTCAGCACATAATCCAGCGCCCCAACGGCATATCCGCGGATGGCATACTGCGCCATGTTGGTAATGAACACGATCAGCACCCCTCCGTCCCGCTCCCGGATGCGGCGGGCGGTCTCCATGCCGTCCAGGTGCTTCATCTCCACATCCAGAAAGATGATGTCGAACTGCGGGCGGTAATCCTCCAGAATCTCCATCCCGTCCGCAAACTCCGTTACCTCAAACGGCGTGCCGTACTGCCGGGTGTACCGCTGCACATACCCCGCCAGCTGTTCCCGCACCGCCGCCTCGTCCTCCACAATCGCAATCCGGGTCATCTGCTGCTCCCCTTTCTCAACATCACACTGCGGCCCCGCACAGTCCACATCTGGTGCGGCTTCTTAAGGTGGATCTGAAAACAAAGAAAATGACGGATCTTTCACAAGCGCAAGACGGATTTAAGGCAAAGAGCCACGGGAATCCTTTGTGGATTCCAAGGCTTTTTAACGCAAAATCCCGCTGCGTTTGTAGAAATAGACGATATTTTCGACTTTTCAGCTGCACCATCGATTGTTTTTAGTATAGCACATACAACCATACACAGCAAATGCGGGGTGGAGCAATTTGTTTGCCCTCAAAGCGTTTTGTCGGTCGGGGCTGCCAGACCAGGCCAGCCCTGGCATATTCTGTGTATGGATTGCAACAAGCCGATACAGCCCCAATAAAAGCAAACTCCGGGAGCAATGCAGCCCCCGGAGCTTTTTGATGTCAACTTTTCAAAGCGATTATTTGGATTGTGCGGCAGATACCTTCTGCTGGTAAAGTTTCATTAACTCGGCAACACAGGCGCTTTCGCTGGTTCTGGCAGCAGTGCCCTTGGTGAATCCGTAAGCGTCCATAACAGCGCGGTCATTAGCCTGATGGGCTTTGCGGAGTTCCGGCGGCATGGTTAAGTCGTCGTACAAGTCGGCTAAGCTGCTGTCCGGGTAAAGGGCGCGTGCGTCCAGAATCGCTTGCGCGGTTTGTTCGATTTTGGCTTTTTGCTGTTCGGTTGGTGCAGGCCACGGGAAGTTGTTGTAGACGATATCTTTAGAATATCGATAGTCACTTTTCAAACGTCCGCAAACCGCACGCACCCATGCCATATGTACATTGGAAGTAAGCACGCCTAAATGATATGCAGTTGCATTAGGTACGATAAACACCAAATCACTACAAAGCATATCCGGTGACATCAACCCCATTGGAACATACTTTCGATTTTCTGAAGATACTTTTGGAATAACAATGTAATTTCCTTTTGGCATATTCTCCACATGAAAACGCGTCGGCTTATCCGCAAGTTTCACCGTTCCTGCGCTGGGGCTTGCCAAGCGATACTCCCGTACAGCCTTTACACGCTCCATGCAATGCGGCATCGCCTTTAACTCTGCGGGGGTACACTCCCCCAGCCACAGGCAGTAACGCGGCTTTTGGTTGATAAATTCACGCGAACCATACCAAGGACGGAAATACTTTTTAGAAGATGGCTCTTTTTTGATGAAATCTTCCATTTCCTCCTTTTCAAACAGGTAAAAGCCGCCGTCTATCGGCTTATTCCCTATCCCGATTTCCGGCACATTGCAAATGGGCTTGCTTCGACTTTCCACAAAAACGTTCTCGCCATCCAGCAGATACCCATTTATATTATTCGCCACTTGGTAGCGGTCACCATCAAACAGCTTTTTGGGGGTGGAACTTGCCGCAACACTGAAACCGATAATTACGCAGTGAACGTGCGCCTTTATTTTAGCCTCGCTGTCCCAGCGGAACGTGCGATAGGCAAAATCAATATGCACACCGTCATCAAACAGCGGTTTCCAAAGGTTGGCAACGCTCTCCCCCTGCGATACAGAATTTGTCGAAACCAGCGCCGAGCGAACCGATGTTCCCTGCATAATATCGGCAGCCTTTTTATACCAGCAACAGACATAATCCAAGTTTCCGGCGTTTTTCCACCCGGGGAAAATGGTATTTACATCGGCTTTCTGCTCTTTGCCCATAAGCCGCGCCCCAACAAACGGCGGATTCCCCATAATATAATTCAGCTTACTTTTGGGAACCACGCTCTCCCAATCCACCCGCAGGGCGTTGCCCTCTACAATAAAGGCGTTTGTTTTCAGCGGCAGAAATTCAAGAGGAATGGAGACAATCTTTTCAGTCTCTTTCATCATTTGACTTTCAGCAATCCAAAGTGCTGTCTTAGCAACTGTTACGGCAAAATCATTTATTTCAATGCCATAGAATTGACTGATAGAAACTTGAATACCGACAGACTCAGCGTCCATACCACGCATAGCGGTTTGTCCAAGACTTATTTTTCGTTCTTCTGAAATTATATCGTTTTCAAGTCGTCGTAAACTTAGATAGGTTTCAGTTAGGAAGTTGCCACTACCACAAGCAGGGTCGGTTGCCGTGTCTATTGTGATACAATTTAACGGAGGGTAATTTTTATTCCGTAACGATGCCGTATGCACCGTTACGGAGTAGGGGATTCTGCTTTACTGCTGTTTGTGCGTACATTGGCAGACCTCCTTTCTTTCCGTTGCTCATAATTTCCAGCCTTTATGAATCTGATATCGGTATTGCTTTTAATGCCTCATCAATTTTAATTGCCTGTACCGGAACGTATTCACCATTAAGCCGCACCCCTCCACCAGTCAATGAGAACAATTCCCTTGATGTATTTAAGTCCAAATGTAGGTTCTTATTTGAAAGCAACTGGTCTAAACCGGCAGCCACTTTTTCAGAGAGAAACTTCTCAGCTTCTTTCTGCCGTTCAATGCACAGTTCTTCTGATTTGCAATTCTTCCTGATTCGAGCGTTACTGATTATTCGGATTTCATTTACTACACCAAGCATATGATAGACCAGTCTCATCATGTGAACCTTGGTTTCCTCTTCATCCATCTCGAAGTAAAACTGCTCAAATGCCTTATCAATCTGTGAAGAAACATCAGCAAGACGTCTATCTGGCTCAGTTTGTTTTTTTATTGTGGTTTTTGCTGTTGTAGTAGCTTTTTGCTCTTTTTTTCCGCCGACAGCTTTTTTTATATCATGTCCCTTTGCCTTGACCCAAGGCCATGCTGTATTTTTCCACCAAGGAGATATAACCTCTCGGAACAGCAAAATTCCTCCGGCTACAATAGCCGCACCCAAGGCTTCTCCGATTTGCTGTGCAAATTCTTCCTGCTCCGGTGTTAATTGGACGCGCTGCTCTTCATAAGGGTACGGAGCATAATCATCACTCCGTAAATCATCTACATCGTATTCTTCCCACTCAATGATATCCGGATTCTGATTATTTTCGTCCCGCGTCAATCCTCTCACGCGGTCTGGATTATCCTTGGAACGGAGGAGGTGATTCCCATCTTTTACAATTGGCTTATATACTTTCTCACCCATTCTGTTTCATCTCCCTCAAATAGGATAAATTATAAATACTTCTTGAACGCTTTCTTCATTTTGAGCATGACATCAATAATCCAATCAAACTGTGCATTCTATTGGCTTTTGTCTCCGAAGGTCACGCCCTTTTCGATAACGATGCGGCTTGCCTTGCGCTCCGGCAGTTCCCGCCAGTCAAAGGTCAAAGCGGCATCGGATTCGATGGCAGCCTTATTATCGAAGAGGGAGTGGAATAGGTCTTTATCCTCACTGATATACAGTTCCACATCCAGTTCGTTCCGTTTCTGAATCTGTGAAACAGCGATGTGGCAAGCAGAGGATTCGCAAGTTCGATGATTTCAGGCTCACCGCGCGGGCGTTCCATATCATACACATAAAAGGTGCTGAAATTGCAGGTTACCACCCAGCGCGGGTGCTGCGACACAGGCAACTCCAAAATATACCGCTTAGCCTGTTCAAAAGGGGTCAGCAGCGCACCGTCTGATTGCTTGATGGGCTTGTTCAAATCCTTGCCAAGCCCCTTTTGCTCTATCAGAACGTGGGTAGCGGGAATCGTGCCGTCAATGAAACTGGTGTGGTCAAGGTGGACTTGCTCCTCAAACTGAATGAATTGCTCCGGGTGTTCGACCCCATACACATCACGGAGCAGGGACAGCCAGAATGGTTGGCTCTCCCCTTTTTCATAGCCTTTGTCCTTCCAATAAGCGGCAAAATTTCTTGCCGCCTGTTGCTGTTGCGCAGTGGTCATGGCAGTCACCTCATAGCACAGTATTTATCATTATCATAGCACAACCCCCTGTTTACGGCAATTGCGTTTTACAAAAAATGACCGTCCTGCTAAATACGCAGAACGGTCAAGAAACTGTCACATTAAACGACCTTACACAGTGTTCGTCTAATGTTCATATGGTGCACCATCAGTGGGCGCGTTAAGAATTCAGTCTGGTCCGCTTGTCGGCCTGTA
>UMIB01016321.1_pt1 | contig 14898 bp, 10 predicted proteins | sample 1965641 | NCBI WGS metagenome assembly UMIB01 (sample SAMEA4836110, study PRJEB28245) | human gut metagenome | biome: gut microbiome; material: fecal sample | place: Denmark | collected 2008
TCTTCATTATAAAGGGAACAGAAGAAATCACGTTCAAAATCAAAATTCTGTTCCAAGAAATAATCAGATATGCGTTTCATTTGATCGTAAAGAACAGTTGCATGTACAGGTGTCCAACCCTTTTCATATACACAGTTAGCATTAATTTCATCATACCCAAGATCAACCATATGCTTAATAGCATCATATAAGAAGCTGATATTACCTGGAGCAATTGTGATCTTGCTTCCCATATGATTCCCACGTTTCATCCAATCTGACGCAGCATCGACAGCTATGTCATAACTTGGACCACCATCTGGAAAAACTCGGCAGGAATCATGTAATTCTTTATTCCCATCAATAGTAACTGAGAAAGATAATCTATTGGCCCATTTACGAAGAAATGCTTGTACTTTTTCGTCCCTGTATAAAACACCATTTGAACAAATAGAGAACATAGTTTTCATGGCCCAAGGATGATCCAACTCTATGAGTTTATCCATAATATAAGTACAGATTTGATCTATAAGCTCTATCTCAAGAAAGGGTTCTCCTCCAATGAAATCTACAACCAATCCAGGAGATTTCTCTGGATTGATATAAGATTTAAAACCTTTTTCACCTGATACAACTAAATCAAAGAATTTCTTAGCTGTTTCAAACGACATTCGATTTTTTCCTTTGTGTCCTTGGTAACAATATAGACACGCAAGGTTGCAATCATCAGTTACTTGAAAAGTGATACTCTGTGTTAATATTCTTTGTCCGTCATCGGTTTTTACCTTCTTAGATGGATAAAGTCTAGCTATCTGGTCCGAATATTGTTCTGTTCTTTTCATGCTATTCCCTCTAATTCTGGAATCTCACAATTACATTTAATAGTAATAGTCATTTCATCAGAATTATTTGGAATAATCCAACTATACTGATGACCTTCGAGGTATTCTGGGATGTATTCCTTTTCCATCTCATTTGCAAGAGCAGCATACTTTCTCTGTAATTCTGCACCACGTTTATTGTAAGACATAAGAGTATCTCCATTGATGAGTTCTAAATCGCTTGGATGTGATTCAATAACTCTCTGTACAATGTCTTTTACGAAGTTTAATTCAAAATTAACTCTTTCAAGCTCTGTAGCTTTTTCTTTATCAACCTTTACGATTATTTTTCTCATATCCTTATATTCCTTTCATTCTTAATTATTTATCAGAAGCTGTTTCCGTTTTTTCTTTAGTTTCTTCTTTAGTTTTTTCTGTTGTTGTTCCAGTGGTCTCAGTAGGAGCTATGGTTTTATCTGTAGCTAATGAGATATTAATAACACTTCTTTCATTGGAGATTTCTTCTGAAATACTTTCAATTTTCATTCCAGTATAATCTTTCTGGGTATTCCCATAAATAATTTTAAAACCTGTTCTATTGTCATCAGTAATCATATCCTTAATAGTGTTTAAAGATTTATCAGAATTGAAGATAGAAATAGTAGCTACAATATTTTTGTTCATATCATTTCCTAACCCATCTTTATATCCTTCATATGAATATGTATCGTTAGCACGAGTAATAATTAGTTCTTGTCCATCTTTTAAAATAAGTTTCATAACAATTCCTCCTGTAATTTAAACATGGACCAAAGCATTACACTTTGATCCATGATCCGTTTTGTTTTACAAATATTTTTCCTGATTTACGGGTGATTCGACAGAAACCATTTCCGGTATGGCCTGTTTCATTTGTTCCATCAGGTGATTTAAATGATTGATTTCCTGCTATAGTTTGCGCATTGGTAAGGTAGTAAGAAGAATTTACATAATTACCACTTGGATAATTAGCAGCAGTAGCTGAAGTGTAAACATATCCTGAACCTCCGCCATTATAGCCTTGGTAGTTAGTGCTATCACTATAATCAGAACATGCACCACCGCCATACCATCCACCTCCGCCACCGCCGGAACCATAATTATAATTAGTTCCAGAAGTTGTTGCAGAACCACCTTGACCAAACGAACCATTTGTACCTGCAGCAGTTTGTGTAGCTCCATATCCAGAAGCAGAAGAACCACCAGTAGTTCCACCGCCATATTTTGTTGTAAGCGAATTTTCTGATGATGAACCTCCACCGCCACCAGCGACAATAACTCTAGCATAAAGATCATTTTTTTCTATACGAACATCGGTTGCACCGCCGCCGCCTTGTCCATAACTACTATAATTATAAGTTCTTGAACAACCTTTTCCTCCTCCGTTAAATCCACCAGGTGTTTCACCTGTTGAAGTTGTAGCTTCTGGTTGTCCACCAACATAAATATATAAATCCGTAGAATTTTTAGTTAGAGTTATGGTTCCGACAGAATATCCTCCAGCACCACCATAATAACTACTATATGAACCTCCTTGAGCACCCCAGCATTCTATTGTATATTTTCCTCTTGGAAGTGATATAGCTTGAGCTGTTCCTGTATAAGCAAAATCCATTACGGCATTAGCGCCAGCATCATAAATTTTATTGTTCATCTTCATAAATACTGGAGCTGCTTTTTTAATTTCATTGTTCATTTTACAATGTAGAGTTTTCTTTTTGATATAACAGGTAATCCTACAATAGCCATTATCAGAATGACCAGTTTCTGTAGTGCCAGAAGGAGATTTAAAAGATTCATTGCCAGATAAATTAGAAGCATCAGAAAGATAGTAAGATGAATTTAGAAGACAGCCTTGAGGATAGTTAGAAGCAGAAGAGGAAGTATAAACGTAACCAGAACCACCTCCGCCACCGCCATCATCATCTCCAGAACCATCAGGATAAGTACCTTGTCCACCGTACCATCCTCCGCCACCGGCTCCACCATAACCTGAAGCGTAATAACATCCAAAACCACCGAAACCAAAACCAGCAGCACAATTAGAAGAAGAGTTTGTAGTACCTTGTGAATTAATAGCACTTAAAGATGAATATGAAGCAGTTTGAGATCCACCATACCCATATGAACCACATCCAAAATTTCCCCTAGTACCAGATACACCACCTGCATACCCGCCACTATAATTAGGACTACCATCAGAACCACCGCCACCTGCAACGATAACACGGGCGTATAAAGAAGCACTTCCAATACGAATATCAGTAGCGCCACCACCACCTTTATAATTGTATCTATATCCACCACCATTGAAACCTCCGGGATAGATTGAATTTGATGCTGATGTAACAGAATTTCCAGATCCACCAACATATATGTATATAGTAGTTTTTTGAGTCAATGTTAAAGTTCCTGTAGAATAGCCACCTTTTCCACCATAACTAGAATTAGAACGATAACCTCCCTGTGCTCCCCAACATTCAAGAACATATTTTCCGGGTTCGAGGGTTACAGATTGAGCTTTACCTGTATAAGCAAAATTCAATACACTTTTTTCCGAGTTTCCACCGTACACAGAAGATACAGAACAAACAGCAGTACAATTGTTATCACATGAAGCTTCACAAGAAAAGCCGCATGAGTTATCACAAGAACCACCACATCCACCTGTACAGGTTCCTTTGCATCCGCCAGTGCAGTCATTGGCGCAAGTGGTAGTGCAAGTAGTATTACAAGTGCCAGAACAACCACCAGAACAGGTAGAATCACAACCATAACAACCAGTATAACAACCGGAATCACAATTTCCTGAGCAATTACTTGAGCAAGATCCACCACAACTGGTGCAATCGTTGGCACAAGAAGCAGTGCAAGTATGCTCGCAATCATAAGCACAAGTAGCAGTACATGCAGCATTGCAATCATTAGAGCACCTTTGAGCACAGGCGCTTGTACAGTCTCCATCACAGTTGTTCCCACAGCCAGTACATCCAGTAACACAAGCATTTGTACAAGCTCCAGTACAGTCATTAGCACATTTGGCAGTACAGTCAGAACAAGTACTTCCTGAACCTCCCTTACAAGTTCCATCACAATATCCAGAACATCCACCAGTACAGTTAGTAGAGCAAGAACCACCACAAGAACCACCACATCCACCAGATGATGAATGAGTGCAGTCAGTAGCACAAGAAGTTCCACATCCATTACTACAAGCCATAAGCCTCACCTTCCTTTCAGTCTTTTATTCATAAGTAATCCAAATATCTCCATTCTTTCCGTCACTAGCTGCAGGTTCCGTTGTTGAAAGATGAATACCTATTTCAGCTAACGACCAACTTACGTTTCCAGATCCATTTACAGATTTACTTGTATTTCCTACAGTAACGGTTCTTGTTGTTCCCCAATTAGCAGTAGTAATATTAGCTGTACCATCAAAATTCGTACCATTAATAGTTCGTGCGGTTTTTAGTTTTTTAGCAGAGCCGCCACTACCTGTTCCGTGAAATATAATCGGCATAGTTAAGCCCTCCTTTTATAAATCTATGTGTTTCCAACCAGAGTTCGTTTTTACGTATAATCCATATTGTGTTGGGTTCAAATTTGTAATTCTGCAGAATCCATTGCCTGTGTGACCAGTTTCTGCTGATCCTGTAGGAGAAGTAAAAGAAGTGTCTCCTGCGATAGTCTGAGCATTTGTGAGATAATGAGTAGAATTTAGTAGACATCCGTTAGGGTAATTTTTAGCTGTAGAAGAGGTATAAACATATCCTGAGCCTCCTCCACCCCAACGTCCATCAGAGTCAGAATCACTGTCATAGGCTCCGCCGCCACCGTACCAGCCACCGCCTCCACCACCACAAGAGTAGCCGGAAGCATTTCCGCCTTGACCAAAAGTAGCCTGAGTGCCTGTACTCCAAGTTATACCACCTGCAGTTTGTGAGGCACTACCGCCAGATCTATTTTGACCAGTAGTATAAGAACCGGTAGTGTTATTATAATAGCCATCTCCACCATATTCTCCACCGCCACAACCACAAGGATTAGCATTGGCACTTGTTACACCAGCTCCGCCGCCACCTCCGGCTACGATAACTCTTGAATATAGAGAATTTTGACCTATGCGAACATCTGTAGCTCCTCCACCACCTCTACCAGAAGAAATACCAGTTCCTCCACCATTGAATCCTGCAGTAGTAGAAGAGGAAGATCCAGCTCCACCAACAGATACATAAACAGTAGTCGTTTTAGCAAGAGTAATTGTGCCTTTGGAGTAACCACCATATCCGCCAATGTAACTACTATAAGTTCCTCCTTGACCACCCCAGCATTCTAAAGTATACGTACCTGGTTTTAGAGTTTTAGATTGTACTGAACCTGTATAATTAAAATCCATTATGTCGTTCTTAGCCTGAGTAAGATATATTACATCTGATAATTTAGTGATTTTTACATGTCCATTACCAGAATGACCTGTTTCTGTAGAACCTGTTGGTGAAGGGAATGATTTGTTGCCAGCAATGGTTTGAGCATTAGAAAGATAATAAGTAGAATTTAGTAAACATCCAGAAGGATAATTTGAAGCAGTGGCAGAAGTGTAGACATAACCTGATCCACCACCAGCAGAATCACAATGTAATCCACCTCCATACCAGCCACCGCCTCCACCAGGCGCTACATCTGTAGAATTACTGGCTGATGCTCCACATCCGAATTTAGCTTGGACGGAATACCTATTAGGTTCCTCTGATGATCCTCCTGTACCAAAAGTAGTTTGTTTTCCGCCAGTGCCATGATAAACGCGGTTTGATAATCCATCTTGTCCTGTAGTACCTCCGCCAGCACCACCATTAGCTGCATTATTACTAACGTCATATCCTGCAGATCCTCCGCCGCCTGCAACAATAATTCTACTTAATAGTGAATTTGTATCTCGAATGTTATTTATAAAATAAGATGAGTGTGAAAATACAGGACTCATTAAAGAAATATCAGAAGCTCCACCGCCTCCGCCACCTACGCCAGAGCCGTTAGTACCATAACCATCACCGCCGCCATTAAAACCACCAGCAGTTCTAGTATTAAAGACGCCATTTTGACCTTGCCCTCCTACTGTTATATATATAGTGGTATTAGTTGAAACATTTAAAATACCAGTAGAATAGCCACCTTTTCCACCATTACCATAAGTTCCGTTTGATTGATTGCTATTTCCACCTTGTGCTCCCCAACACTCAAGTTTATATCTACCAGGAGTCAATGTAGCAGTCTGGACTGATCCAGTATAATCAAAATTCATAACTGCACCATTAGAATTAGCAGAACCAATACCGTACATTTTGTTATTATTTAATTTGAAATAGAATGCAGTAGCCTTTTTCATTGAATTGTTTATTCTGGTATATAGTGCCGTATTCTTGCATTCAATAACAGTAATTCGACAATAGCCGTTACCAGAGTGCCCTGTCTCAGATGAACCTGTGGGAGAAGCAAAAGAATTATTGCCTGCGATTGTTTGTGCGTTAGAAAGATAATAAGAAGAGTTTAATAAACAACCTGATGGATAGTTTTTAGCTGTGGATGATGTGTAAACATAGCCTGATCCACCTCCACCACCTTCAGAATCAGATCCAGTAGAGTATGATGAAACGGAGTATCTACTCGCTCCACCGTACCATCCTCCGCCGCCAGCTCCGCCATTATAGGTATTACCACCAAGGCCAAAGCCAAATGAATTAGTTCCACCAGAAGTTTGAGAAGCTTGTGTTAATGAAGTGTTCCCAGATCCTGCGCCACCGGTTTCACCACCACCGTATCCGCCAGTTTCGTTATCTTCACCTGAACCACCTCCGCCGCCTGCAACAATTACTCTTGCATATAATGAGTCTTGAGCAATTCTTACATCGGTAGCTCCGCCACCACCATTTCCAGGTTCACCTGTACTCTCGTGAGAAGCAAAACCACCGCCATTGAAACCTCCTTCAACTTTCACATTACCTGTAGAACTAGACATTCCACCTTGCCCACCGACATAAATATAACAAGTAGTTAATTGTGTTAAAGTTAGTGTTCCAATAGAATAACCACCAAGTCCAGAACCTGTAACTGTAGCAGAAGCACTATCTTGGCTTCGATTTCCACCCTGAGCACCCCAGCACTCCAATTTATATGTTCCTTTAGGCAATGTTATACTCTGAACAGCACCAGTATAATTAAAATTTAAAATATCACCAGTTTTAATATTACTCATCGCCATACACCACCCACATATCACCAGGTTTACCATCAGTTGTCTTAGGTTCTTCAGTAGAGAACGTTACATTCCTTAACTGAGATTTCATAATATCTGACTGATAAGCAGTTACAGCTCCATTAACGACCGGTTTATTCTGTAATCCATTATAATCAGTTGTACCCGGATCACCTTTGTCTCCATAAACACCTATAACTGTTGGAGTAGTGTACAGATGATTATTGTTTGTCAAAACAAATTCATGATAACACCACAAATATTTGTTTGTAGATGTCATAACCTGAGCAGAAGTCGCCCATCCAGTAGTTGATCTGGTCACTCCTTGCGATTTAGGATTTGCAAGATAATGAGGGATAACGCTTGAAATTCCAACTCCCTGATCTCCTTTAGGTAATGTAAAATTCAATATAGCATCTGTATCAGTACCAGAATTAGTTACCGCAGCCGAAGTACCTGTTTTAGCAGTACCAATTTTAATAGTTGCATTCTTACCAACTCCAGCAAGACATTGTTCACCTTTATAAATTGCCATGTTATCGCCTCCTTTTATAAATCATTTCTTATAACAATAGTAATGGGAATATCTACAGTTGGTTTCTCGGTTGCTTTTATAGTAATTTGATTTGTAGTCTGCCCTCCATCTGCTAACATAGCGTTCTGATATGCCTCTATTGCTTGAGATGATGCGTTAGAAGCATAATTAATTTCTACTATATTTGAAGTAGTCGCACCAGATACAGGTAATACATATGTATACGGAGCAGAGGAACCAGTCCATTTACTAGCTGTGAGAGTAGTAGTAACAAGTGTACTTTTCTTCGCATATGTTTTTTCTGATTTAGTACTTGAAAACGCACTGTTGGCTGTTACAGATGAGTCATTAATAACATTTGCAGAATCATATTCATCAATAACATTGTAATAGGTATTTGCGTTTAAAGTTCCAGCTTTCTTTTTTGCAAGATAATCAGCCTTTGTAATTTCAACAGGAACATTAAGTCCCATCTGAGATAAAGTAATGTCGGCAGTGCCATCGAATGAAGCACTACCAATCTTTCTTGCAGTAGCTAATTTTACAGCTGCGTTCGCATTTCCACCGGCTGAAGATGATCCAGCATAATTATGTGTGTGTCCAGTAGCAGATTTTCCATTTAGGGCAGTTGTAATAGCATTTTGAGTCATGGTACCATCTGTAGCAGATCCTGTGGAAGTATAGAGTTTAGTTGTACCGGAATAGCTTGTAGTACCTACAGAATATGTCGTATTTGTAGGAATTACCCATGTACCATCTGCACGAAGAAATTTTAATTGTTCCCCTATATTAGGTGCAGGAACAAGACCAGCACTTCCGGCGGAAGAAGAAGTAGCACCCTTCATGTTTCCATAAGTATGATCGGTAAATAATGCATCTGCAGGCACTGACTTACCAAGTGTATATGAACAAGCTACTGGCTTACCACCTGAGAAATATACTGGCTGAGTTGATGATCCAGCATTAGAAGTAAGAGCAGCGGCAGATGATGCGCTACCTGCAGAAATAGCATATTTAACACTTTTTGTGGCATCAGCAGTATTGTCAACGTTGCCTAATCCAACTTCACTTTTAGTATGCGTATGTACTTTTGTAGCTTTTTCAGCTAATTTACTATTCATCTCAGTCTCGGTATAATAACGTTCATCATGATTATGAGATGCTGGTGGATAGCTGCTAGGCTTTTCAGTAACTCCAGACCATGGTACAGAAGTAGCAGTTCCGGCAGTATATACTGAATAACCAGCCTCAGAAGATAATTTGCTCTCATCAACAACATAATACATTTTTTCAGTCTTAGTTACTTTTACGGTATCACCAAGCTGAATATTAGCAGTAGTAAGTTTAAAACGTGCAGTATCATCTTCAACAATAACCAGACGTTCTAATGCTCCATGGGGAAGCCTTGCAATATCAATTGTTCCAAAGAGTTTACTTGCGTTGAGAGAAGTAATAGTTGAATCATTATGATTATGCGCAGAAGGAGTATAGGTAGAAGGTTTTCCTGTAATGTTATCCCATGCGACACTACTTGCAGTCGCAGCATTTCCTGTAACATTTACCGTCAGATTATTAGTAACAGGATTATATTTAAACTTATCGCTGTATGCTCGCTTTGTCTCTGTGGTAGAGTCAGAAAACCAAACATGTCTAGCTGCATCAGCAGTACCTTCTCCAGCGGATACATTTGTAGCTGTTCCTGCAGTAGTTGCACTATCAGCAGTAGTTGCATGTTTTACACTCTTATTTGCATCGGCAGTATTATCTACATTGCCAAGCCCTACCTGAGCTTTTGTATGAGTATGCCCGGCAGGAGAGTAAGCACTTGAATTTGTATATGCAGCAGATCCTAATCCATGAATAGGAACAGTAGTTTTATTACCATCTACAGTGAGTGTGATTTTTCCGTTTTCAGTAGCTTCTGAAATAGCAACAGACTTTACGGCTTTTGCTAGAGTGATATAAGTTTTGCTTGAGCTATCCCAACGATAAATAGTATTCGTAGCAGTATTTATATAAATAGTATTTATATCTCCAACAGACGGAAATAACTTATTGGAAGCATATGGAAGTATTTCTTTATGATTAGCTATACTTGTCTTCAAATAACCAACCAGTTCTGTTAATCCAGTGAGATTAAGAAATTGTTCTTTCATTTTGCATTAGTCACATCCTTCCATTTTTATTTTTAAAATAGAAGGAGAGCATTGCAGCCCTCCTCCCAATAAAATCAATTGTATTTTTACGCAGTAAATAAACCTTTGATAGACGCACTTGGAATTGCTTCATATCCATCTCCAACAAGCCCTTTAAGAGCGGTGATATCAGATGTGTTCTTAGCAATCTTCGGTTTTTCAGTAGCAAGATCTTTTTCTACAGCAGTAATTTTGCCTTCTGCTGTATCCATTCTGCCTTTAACAGCAGTAATATCTTCTGCATTCTTTTTATCAGCAGCTTCTAATGTAGGTAATTTCTTTTCAATAGTATCAATTCTTCCTACAGCAGCTTCAAGATCAGCAGCTTTTGCATACTGAGAAAGATCAGAGTCTGCGAGAGCTTTAGATACATACTCAGCAATATAGCTTACAATATCTTTGGATGTAGCAGATTCTGGAAGAGTACCGATAAGAGTCTTCAGCTTTGTGATATCCTCTTTATTTGTTTTGATCTGAGAATTCATTGTAGCAGCATCAGATGTATGTGTAGAAATCCAATCAGAAATCTCTTTCAGTGTATCATATGCTTCTGGAGCATCTGCGACGATTTTAGCGACTGCATCTGCAACAGCTTTCTTTACTGATCCGTCACCAGTGCCATTCAGTGTTCCAATAGCTGCTGTATTAGCAGCAACGCTTGCTTTTAATGCAGAATCATCATACTGACCAGCAGTAACAGCTTCTTTGATATAAGCAACTACATTTTTAGCTTTTGCATCAGCAGGAATGGTACCAACATAAGACATTACTTCTGTTTTTGCTGTGTTAGCAGCGCCAGCAGCATCGAAATCTGCAGCAGTCTTTCCAGAATCTACCAGATTACCATTTTCATCTAATCCTGCAAGATGACCTTTTACTGCACCTTTTACTTTGTCAGCTTTTCCTGTCGGCTGAGGAATAGTAATAGTAAATGCTGCTTCATCAATAGTTACTGGAGCAGTTTTTGTGTAGAAATAAAGTGTGTATCCGTCTTCTGACTGAGATACTGTTTTAATTGAGTTTTTGACAGCCTCACTGATTTTAGAGTCGATCTGTACGTTATGCAGATTTAAAAACTCCTGAAGATTAGAAAGTGTAGCGAACTGTAATTTTGCCATAATTAGTTTCCTCCTTGAAATATATTTGTTAAATCTTCGGAATCAATACTTCCGAGTTTTCGATCTAAAGCAGCGTCAATATGTTCATCTAAAACATCCAGAACAGTTTCTTCAATAATATTTGAAACATATTCTTTTACAGAATCAGCACTTGCAAAATTCTGTTCATTAATCCAGCTTTCAGTGATATAACGATCAGTCGTATATCCACCATCTTGCTGAATGAAATACAATGTAATAGATTTTCCTTGCATTTTTGTGATTGTTGTGCTGGAAGTATCAGCATCATGAGATACAAGATACAGAACATCGTCTGCAGAAGATTGAACAGTAGTATTGTTTCCGCCAATGATACATTGGCCTTTTACTTTATAAATACCATCATCGAGTGATGATATCTTCACAGGAACAGTAAGTGTACCTATAAGATTTACAATAGGTACGTCAAATAATTTGTTATAAGATAAGCTGTTGATATAGTCTACAACAGTGGACTTATCTTCAAGATTACCGATTATATTATCTAAAAGAGTAGAAAGCTCAGAAGATTTGACATAATTATCCAATCCGATTGTTTTCTTGACCTCTTCAATAATATGATCTTTATCTTCATCAGTCATAGATATGTCATAAGAGAAAAGCAGTTTATCTCCAGAGAAAAACATAAGATTTGATCCGATGCATTTTACATCTGTAATCTGTTTATCTCCTTTGACATATTCTAATGTGTTGTCGATGGTCACCCACGCTATACTCTTACTGTCTTGGATGTAACAAAGTCCTGGGTATTTTAGCACCCCTCTTTGTAAAGCCTTTTCTGCAATTTGCTTAGTTGATGCAGAATACCAGGTTGGAATTAACGCCATGCTGTGATCACCTCTTCAATTTGTCATATTCATATTTTGAAATTTCTTTTATTGCATAAATGTCATTATCAGGCGGAAAATTATAGAGACCTTCAATGTGCCATCCATATTTTCCGTCTGAACTTAAAATAGCCTGTGCTTCTGTGATATCACATAGAAGCAACAGACTATGTTTTTCCTGATATTTGATATACAGGATATGATTAAGGACATCTACGACTTCATCATTTTTGATTACTTTATAATACATGTGATATCCTCCTTATAAGAGGGGAATAGTTACCCCTCGCATGAAATTGAGAACATAAGTAAAATTCCAGAATTCTGTCCTGGATAAGAGAATCCATATGTTGCACCAGATTCATTAACCGTATACAACCAGTTTGCAGCTGTAGCATTTGGAGATCTGGTCCAATAAGATTTATACTCTGCAGGAATAGAAGGTTTTGCTTTCTTTCTGGTATCATCATCTGTGAAATAAGCAATAGGAGCATTTGTTTCAGAAATATATGGTTCAGAAGTAGCAGTAGGATCAACTTCGTACAGAGACGGAACATAGAATCTGCAATTAGATACGGATGTATCATTTGATTTATTACCAATAGAAGAGTATACTTTTACAGGTTTGATCAGAGCTTTCCATAAAGGAGAAATAGCTTTAAGCAGACGTGTATTCAGCCATGTGTTCAGAGAAGATTCAGCCCATCCACCTGCATTTGTGCTCTTATTATTATAAGGTTTTTCTGTACCAAGGAGATTAGAAGCAACAAATGTAATGTTAGCTCTCTTTGAAGCAACGTCAGACAGATAATATCCTTTAAACTTAGCCACTTCCATAGGGATTACTTCGTGGATCCATGCAGCAATATCCATACATTGTTCTTCACCAAGATCTGCGTACCATACTTTAGCCCAATGTATAGTGCCTTTTGCAAAGTTTTCATATGCTCCGTCGTCAGCTTTAGAACATCCAAATACGAGAGTGGAACTATGCTCTGGAATCCTGATCGCATTCAGAGTAGTAGAAGATACTTCTTTCCCAGTCATGTTTGAATTGTACACATAAAGCTTCTGACTTCCAGCTTCATGACGAAATACAATAATCTCTCGGTTTGTTCCAGCAGATGGAGTTATACTATCAGTATTCCATGAGAAACGAGGTTCCTGAGAATACCAAAGTCTGAATCCATTTGAACCATCACCTTGAAAACACTGAGCAAGAGTGGAGTTTACACTATTTCCTGAATCAAATTCAAAGTCAATAGCAATCGTAAAGTCTCTGTCTTTTTCCATGATCTTTAATCCGGTGTCAATATAGTTTGTTCCATCAAATTTAGTCGCAGCTGAAATAACTTCATGCTCTTCAATGTCACCAAATGTATAATCAACACCAAGTTTGAAATCTAATGTATCTTTTAATGATAATGATTTTGCTTCAAGTCCCATTTTCATAAGAGTATAAAGCTCAACCTGTGTCATATTGGCCAGATCCTTACCATCAAAATATCCATCTACATATTCGCAGGTTTCATATACTGCATTGATCGTTTTATTTCCATCGACAAATCCTGACTTATCCCATCCTTTAAACAGATTGTACTTATAAGCAGATTCCTCAGCAGTATATACAGGAGTGTCACCTGTATATTTTACATAAGAACCATACTGGGCAGTAGATTCTTGAAGAGATAATCCTTTAGAAACATATTTTACAGTATATTCACGGATTTTACTGTCATATACAGCAGTAATAGTTCTGTCAGCAAAGATTCCTGTCATTGAACCTTCCCATCCTTTGAAGGTATAATCAAGCTTAATTGTGCTTTTCTTTGTAGGAATAGGAATCGGATTAACTTCTCTTGTAGTAGGATCAACAGCGTTTCCACCTTTATCTACGTACTGGATATCAAGGATAGTATTACTTTCATCATCATTTATAAATGTAATTTTAAACTGAGTAATGATTGAATCGTAAGTAAGAACAAGGTCTGTCCAGATTCCAGGTTCATCTTCAGAACCAACAAATTCTTTATATTCCTGCTGTCTGACTACAGGAACATGAACAGATCCAGTAAGAATTGACTGCTCAGTAGTAGCGCCATTATCATCAATACCGGCAAGTTTTGATAATTTCAGAAGAAGCGTAGTATCATCAAGATTCCATGAGATACCAGTAATTGTTACGGTACGAAGAGTATTAATAGCAGCATTTAAGATGGCAAGAGCATCTACGATAGAATTCTGACATACAAATGTCTGTAAATTATCGTATCCTGCAACCTTAAGATCAGTTAAGTCTTTGAGGTTCTTGAGTGTAAGAGTGTTGATAGAAGATGGGAGAGAAGCATGAGCAATCTTACCATGATTAGCAAATAATACAGATGTTACAATAGTTCCATCAGCATAAAGATTAATAAGATTTTCACATGCAGACAGGTTAACAGATCCTGTAAGATTTGGACAATTACGAATATCCAAAGTCTCAAGAAGAGTATTATTACCCATATTAAGAGATGTCATAAAAGTATTCTGATATCCAGCTGTATTATTACCAATGATAAGAGTTTTCAGCTTAGAAGCCTTTGAGAAATCATTATCATGAATATAACAAGCAGAGAGGTCATTTAATGCCTCGATTCTTGATGCAGCATAGATAAGAATAGCTGTATCATCCATATTTGTTAAGTCCGTAGTAATCTGATATTCTTGTCCGGCTTTTGCACGTACCTGAGTAGTTTCTGGTGAATTACCATAAAGTACAGAAATATACATATCAGAATAAGGAATGATCTTCAGAGTATAATCTGGTTTAACTACAACTTTCTTAGGTGTATTACATCTGAACATAATCTGATCAGACTTTACATCTGTATGTAAGAATTTCGTTCCCATATAAATATGCTGGTCACGTTCCCATTGTCTGAGATGATATTTTCCACGCCCATTCATCATCTCATTAAGGAATCTTACTGTTCCAGCACGATATGTTCTTATATACAATCTTTCATAGTGGATTCTCCACAGTTCTTCTGGGAACTGATTCTGCCAAGCCTCATACTCATTGATTAAGTGGGAGTCTGACCAACAGTTAGAGT
>UMIB01009260.1_pt1 | contig 14862 bp, 13 predicted proteins | sample 1965641 | NCBI WGS metagenome assembly UMIB01 (sample SAMEA4836110, study PRJEB28245) | human gut metagenome | biome: gut microbiome; material: fecal sample | place: Denmark | collected 2008
TCGGGACAACACCGCCGCCGACCTCGGTGGCGATGACAATATCATATTCCGCCAGCTCCCGGGCCAGCGTTTCGAGCTGCTCCGGGGTCTGAGTCTCGGCGGCGGCGTCCTGCACATCGGCGATGACGCTGCCCCGGAAGTTCCGCGCAAAGGTGCGCTTGCCGCTGTAGAGCGGCCCTGTGATGAACATCATTTACAGCACTCCTCCCCACTGGCTGACGGCCAGCGCCGCCAGCATCCACAGCTCGGCCCGCTGCAAAAACCACCCGGCCAGGTCGCCGGTGATGCCGCCAAACTGCTTTTTTGCCACGAAATCATAGCGCCACAGTGCCAGAAGCGCTGCTGCCGCCAGCCCGCCGCCGCCCAGCGCCGTCAGCGCCAGGATGAGCAGAGCCGACAGGCCGCAGAGGAAGCGGCGGACGGTCTGCTTGTCGGCCGCTGTGGCGAAGGTGTGGGCGAGGCCGGTGTCCTTCGCCAGCGGGAACGCCGCCACGGCAAAGCCCGACAGCGCCCGCTCCAGCACCAGCGCCAGCGTCCAGCACAGGCCCGCCCGGGGCGTGAACCGCACACTGCCGCAGAGGCCGAAGTAAGCCGCAAAGTAGCAGCATAGCCGGATGACAGCGAAGGCCCCACAGTGGGAGTCTTTCAGGATTTCAAGCTTTTTTTCCCGGTCGCCGTAGCTCGAGAGGGCGTCGGAGGTGTCGGCGTAGCCGTCGAGATGGATGCCGCCGGTGATGGCCACCGGCACGAGGCAGAACGCCGCCGCCCGGGCCAGCTCCGGCAGGGGCAGGACGCCGCAGAGACACCACAGCCCGCCGCACACCAGCCCGATGAGGGGGAAGGCACACATGGCGTACCGCATATTTTTTTCGTTCCACTCGAACTGCGGCACCGGCAGGGCCGAAAACATCGCAAAGGCCACCGCGATGGTCTGCAAAACAGTCACAGCTTTTCTCCCCCTTTGTAGTACACCGGCAGGCCGCAGACCACCCGGCAGACGTTGTCCGCCCGGGCGGCGAAGGCGTTGTTCACCTGCGCCAGCGCCAGCAGATACTGGTCGGTGTCGCCTGCGTAGTCGGCACCGCCGCTGAACACCTCGTTCGATACGACGATAAGCTCGCCGCACCCGGCGGCGAGGCGTTCCAACCCGGCCAAAACGGCCTCGGCGGTGTGCTTTCCTGCCCCGCCGGGGCTGTAAAGCTCGTTGGCGACGAGGTTGCCGAGGTCTTCCAGCAGGACGGTCCCCCGGCCGGGCAGAGCCAGACGGTCGAGGTGGAGCGGGCATTCCAGCGTTTCGAACTGCTTTTGCGCCCGCATTTTCCGGTGCTTTTCCACCCGGGCGGCGCACTCGGCATCCCAGACCTGCATAGTGGCGAGGTAATAGCGGGGCAGGCCGGTCTTGAGCACAAGGCTCTCGGCGTAGGCGCTCTTGCCGCTGGCCGCGCCGCCGAGCACCAGCGTCAGCATCCCGCACCCCCCTGCGGCGTGTAGGCTTCGATGCCGCCCTCTTTAAAGGAATAACAGCCATCGTAGACGGCCAGCGCCATGTCCCACAGCGGGATAGCAGCCACCGCGCCGGTGCCTTCGCCCAGATGCAGGCCCGCCGTAATGAGGGCTTTTTTGTTCAGAGCGTCCAGCACCAGTTTTGCGGCCGGCTCGGTGGAGCAGTGGCTTGCAAAAACAGCCTTGGCCGCTGCCGGGCAGAGCCGGACAGCGCAGAGCGCCGCCACACAGCTGATGAAGCCGTCGGCCAGCACCGGCACACCTTCCAGCGCACCGCCGAGGAAGATGCCGCAGAGCCCGGCAATATCGAAACCGCCCAGCTTCGCCAGCACGTCCAGTGCATCGGCAGAGTCGGGCTGATTTTTTGCGATGCCGCGATGGATGGCGTCGATCTTCCGGGCAAGTCCCTCGTCCGAAAGGCCCGCGCCCCGGCCCGTCATCACTTCGACGGGCTGGCCCAGCAGCACAGCGGCCACGGCGCTGGACGTCGTGGTGTTTCCGATGCCCATCTCACCGGTAGCCAGCAGGCCGACGCCCGCCTTCTTCTGCTCCTGCACCAGCCGGATGCCCCTGCCGATGGCCTCCACGGCCTGCTCCCGGCTCATGGCCGGGCCGAGGGTGAAGTCCGCTGTGCCGGGGGCGATGCGGCAGTCGAGGACGCCCGGGACCGGGTCGCCTGCGATGCCCATATCCACCGGCACCACCTCGCACCGGGCGGTCTGTGCCATCCGGCAGACGCTGGTGCGGCGGGCGGCGAGGTTCTCAGCCACAGCGCGGGTCACGCTGCTGTCGGTCTGGCTGACGCCCTGGGCCACCACACCGTTATCGGCGCAGAGCACCAGCACCGCCCGGCGGGAAATATCCAGCTTTGCGCTGCCGGTGAGGGCGGCGGCGTCCTCGATGGTCGTTTCCAATCCGCCCAGCCCGCCCAGCGGCTTTGCAAGGCTGGCCCAGTGGGCGTGCGCCGCCGCCCGGGCGGCTTCGTCCGGCGGCGTGATGGCCGCACAGAGGGCGGCGAGTTCTGTCTCAGTCATGGTCTCTCCTGTAATTTTCAGCCGCGGCGGCAAAGCGCTGCGGCAGGGGCGTACCCGCCCAGTACAAATGCGGGAAGCCCGCATAGAAATGCTCGTTTACAAATCCGCACCGCCACTCTGCGCCGCCCACCGGCTTTTTTGCCGCAAGGGCCGTGCCGTTGGCGGTGGAATCCCAGTGGTGGAATTCGTGGATGGGAAAGCTCTCCCCGGCCCGGAAGAGCAGACTGTCCGAGTCTGCGCTCAGCGCGGCGTAGCCGAAGCGGACGAGACGTCCGGCATCTTTTGCTTCGCCCGGCAGAACGCCCGCCATCGGCCAGCTCTGCCCCTCGGCGTCCGTGAGGCTCTGCCCCAGATAGAGGAAGCCCCCGCACTCGGCCGCTGTGGGCAGCCCGGACTCGATTTTTCGCTTTATCTCGCGCAGAAGCGAGGTATTTTCACTCAATTCTCTTGCGTGAAGTTCCGGGTAGCCGCCGGGCAGATACAGCCCGCCGATGTTTTCCGGCAGAGCCGTGTCGCGGAGGGGGCTGAAAAAGACCACCTCTGCCCCGGCGTCCCGGAAGGCTTCCAGCGTCTCGGCGTAGGTAAAGCAGAACGCCTCGTCCTGCGCCACGGCGATGCGGACGCGGGCCGGAGGCGTCTCCGGCTGCACCGGCAGGGCGGGCGGCTCCTTTTCGCAGAGGGCCAGCAGGCGGGGCCAGTCGATGTGCTCCTCTGCCGCGTCGGCCAGAAGGGCCAGCTTCTGCTGTAAATTTTCCACTTCCGCCGCCGTGTAGAGGCCCAGATGGCGGGAACCGATGACGGCCTCCGGGAGTTTCGGCAGAAAGCCCAGCACCGGCAGGCCCGTCTCTTTTTCCAGCATCGGGGCCAGCAGAGCGTGCATCCGTGCCGTGCAGTTGTTCAGCAGGATGCCTGCGATGTGGCTGGGGGTGCGGAAGTTTACGAGCCCCTTCAGCTCTGCGGCCAGCGTCAGGCTCTGACCCTTTGGCTCCACCACCAGCAGCACCGGCAGGCCCAGCGTGTCGGCCAGATGCCACGCGCTGGCCCTGTCGCTGACGCCCCCGAGGCCGTCATAAAAGCCCATGGCCCCCTCGCACACCGCCGCACCGTGTCCGGCGGCACCCTTCGCGTAGAGGGTGCGCACCGTCTCGGGCGCAGAGAAAAAGAGGTCGAGGCTGCGGCTCTCCACCCCCAGCACGGCCCGGTGGAACATGGGGTCGATGTAGTCCGGCCCGCTCTTGAAGGCGCAGGGCGCACAGCCCCGCCGCTTCAGCGCCATGAGCAGGGCGCAGGTCATGGTGGTCTTGCCGCTGCCCGAGCGGGGCGCCGCCAGCAGAAACTGTATCATGTCATTCTCCTGTGATGAGGTAGATGGGGTTCTGGGCCATCATCAGATGCAGCCCGCCCACGGCCTTGGCCCGGCTGACGGCGATCTGGCTCACCTGCACGGTCCGGCCTTTGGCCGTCAGCGCGGCCACCGCCGCCGAAAGCGTCTCAAGGGCGATGGCCGACACGCAGATGCGGGCGTCGGGGTTCTTATCCAGCGCGGCGTCCACGATGGCGGCAAGGCTGCCCTTGCTGCCGCCGATGAAGACAGCGTCCGGCGCGGGCAGGTCCGAAAGGGCGGCGGGGGCAAGCCCCTCCACGAGGACGAGGTTCCGGGTCCTGAATTTTTCGCGGTTGGCTTTGATGAGCGCACAGCCCTCCGGCCTGCACTCCACCGCGTACACCCGGCCCCGGGGCGCGGCCAATGCCAGCTCCACGCTGACGCTGCCCGTCCCGGCCCCCACGTCCCACAGGATGTCTTCCGGGCGGACGGCCAGCTTCGCCAGCACAGCGGCCCGGACTTCCTGCTTGGTCATGGGGACATCGCCCCGCTCAAAAGCTTCGTCCGGCAGGCCCGGAGCGCGGCGGGGCGGCACCTCCGCCGCCTCCACGAGAAGGACGCTCAGGCTGTTGAAGCGGCCTGCGGCCAGCTCTTTGACGCTGCCGCGGAAGAGCTTTTCTTCCGGCGTGCCGAGGCACTGGCCCACAACAGCCTGCACGTCCCCGAAGCCCTCTGCCGTCAGCTGGGCGCAGAGGGTGGCGGGGTCTTCGCTGCCGCCGGTGAGGAAGAAGGTGGGTCTGCCCTGCATACACTCGGCCACCGGGTCACAGGTGCGGCCATGGGCCGAAACAAGGTTCCACCCCTGCCACGGACGGCCCAGCGCCGCCGCCAGCAGCTGAATGCTGGAAAGGCCGGGCAGCACCCGGGCGCGGACGCCGAGGGCCTCCAGCTTTTCCATCATGGAGGACGCGCCGGAGTAAAAGCCGGTGTCGCCGCTGTAGACCAGCACGGCGTTCTCTGCGCCGGAAGTCTGCAGCAGCTCTGCCACCTCGTCGGGGCGGTAGGCGGCGGCGCGGTTCTCGGTGCAGCCGGCAGGCAGAACTGCCAGCAGACGCCGCGCGCCCAGGATGAGGTCGGCCTGCCGCAGTGCGGCCAGGCCCTGAAGGGTCAGGTTCTCCGGCTGGCCGGAGCCCATGCCGATAAGTGTCACGTTCATCTTATCATCTCCTTGCAGCGTTTCAGCACCTCTTCCGCCGTCTCGCCCTGCTCGGGCGGGCGGCGGATGACCACCAGCTGCGCCCCGGCGGCAGAGGCGGCGGCAGCTTTTTCGTCGAAGCCCCCGGCCGCGCCGCCGTCCTTTGTGACGAGCCAGCGGATATGGAACTGCTCCATCATGGCCTGATTGAGGGCAAAGCTGAAGGGGCCCTGCATGGCGATGATGTTGCGGTGGGGGATGTTCGCTGCCTCACAGGCCGCGATGCTCTCCAGTGTGGGCAGGACGCGGGGGTAGAGCCGCTCGGGCGGGATGGCCGCGAACTGCGCCAGCTCCTTGGCCCCGGTGGCCAGCAGAAGATTCCCCTCTTCTGCGGCCAATGCTTCTGCCGCCTGCTTTGCGCTCTCAAAGACGAGACAGTTTTCCGGCAGCGGACTGGCCGGGCGCAGCAGGCGGAGGTATCCTACCCCGGCCTTCTCTGCCGCTGCTTTGATGTTTTTGGTCGCCTCCACCGCATAAGGGTGGGTAGCGTCGATGCAGAGGGCGGCATCTCCCAAGAGCGCGGCCATCTCATCGGGCAGGAGCCGCCCGCACCGGACGGTGACGCCGGGGGTGCTCCCCTGCTCTTCCTGCCCCAGCGGGGTGGCCACGCTGACGGTGACTTCGATGCCCAGCGCCGCCAGCTGGCGGGAAAGCTCCCGCCCCTCGGTGGTGCCGCTGAAAACGACGACGTTCATCGGCGGTACCCCCTCGGCGTGACCATCCGCCCGCTCAGCGCGCGGGTGGCGGCGTTGCCCACAAAGACGGTGGTGAACATATCCACCTCGGTGTCCCGGAGCTGGCTGAGGGGCAGGATGTGCTTTTCCTGCCCTTCCCGGCCGATGTTCCGCACAGAGCCGCAGAGGGTGTCCGGGGCTTTGCCGTTCGCCAGCAGGACGTCCACAGCCCGGCGCAGATAGTCCGGGCGGCCCTTGGACGAGGGATTGTACAGCGCCAGCGCGAAATCGCCCTGAGCGGCGCAGGCCAGACGCTTTTCGATGACCTCCCACGGCGTGAGACGGTCCGACAGCGAGATGACGCAGAAATCGTGGGCCAGCGGGGCGCCCAGCACCGCGCCGCCGCTGAGGGCGGCGGTCAGGCCGGGGACGACCTCCACGTTGACATCCGGGTACTCTTCGGCCAGCTCCAGCAGCGGGCTGGCCATACCGTAGACCCCGGCGTCGCCGGAGCAGACCAGTGCCACGTCCCGGCCCGCCCGGGCGGTGTCCAGCGCCCAGCGGCAGCGGTCGATCTCCCGGGTCATGCCGGTGGTGTAGCACTCTTTTTCCGGGTAGAGGGGGCGCACAAGGTCGATGTAGACCGTATAGCCGCACAACACCTCGGCCTGCTGCAAGGCGCTCTGCGCCTGCACGGTCAGAAACTGTCCGCCGCCGGGGCCAAGCCCCACGACGAACACGGTCTTTCGGTTCTCACTCATTGCTCTGTCCTCCAATCGGGTGCAAAGGGGCGGACGGCCAGCGCCAGCGTCACGCCGCCGCCTGCCGTTTTGGGCAGAAGGAGCGTCCCGCCCGAGGCTTTTACCGCCGAGCGCTCACAGACGTTGTCCACGCCGGTGACACTGGCCACAAAGGCCGACGGGGTGAACTGTCCCGGCACGGCCCGCAGTTCGTCGGCCGGATAGAACGTGATGGGCCAGCCGTGGGCTTTGCAGAACGCTGCAAGCCCCGGCTCATCTTTTTTCAGGTCGATGCTGGCGGCGGCGCAGACCACCGCCGGGCTGAGGCCGGACGCGGCACAGAACGCCGCGAAGGCTTCTTCCAGCTGCTGGGCCGTCGTGCCGCGGCGGCACCCCACCCCCAGCACCCCGATGCGGGGGACGAGGTGGAGCGCCCCGCCCTGGGGCGTGAGGGTCAGGGCGAAGTCGGCGGCTTCGGGTGCGTCAGCCTTTTCCACGCCGGCGGGGGTCTCCCCCGCCACCGGCCACGGCGACCAGTACCGGACCGTCTGCCCGGCCAGCAGGGCGCCGCTGACCCGCTTGATGCGCTCCGGCTCAAGGACAGCGCAGTTCTGGGCCTTGGCCCAGAGGTCCACGGCGAAGAGGCCGTTGACGTCGGTGGCCGTTGTGATGACCGGCACCGCACCGCACGCTTTTGCCAGCGCCCGGGCCAGCGCGTTGGCACCGCCCAGATGGCCCGACAGGAGCGGCACGGCGAAGTTCCCGCCCTCGTCCACCACCACCACCGCCGGGTCGGCGGCCTTGCTCCTGCAGTGGGGCGCGATGGCCCGCACCGCGATGCCCACAGCTCCCACAAAAATCAGGGCCTCATTCTGTGCAAAATGCTCCGCCGTCCAGCCTTTCAGGGTCACGTCTCCGCCGCAGCGGCTCACGCTGCCGGGCAGAGCTTCCGCCAGCCGACGGGCCAGCGCCTCGCCCTTTGCGGTGAAGGCCAGATATGCCCGGCTCACTGCCCGGCCTCCGTCCCCTGCCGGAACTCGGTGGTAAAGGCGGGGTCATAGAGCTTGCTGCGCTCGTAGTTTTCGCCCAGAAAGTCGCCTACGACGATGAGGGCGGTCTTTGTGATGCCGTTTTTGCGGGTCTCCTCGGCCAGTGTGGAGACGGTGCAGCGCACCACCTTCTGCTCGGGCCAGGTGGCCTTATAGACCACAGCGGCAGGGGTATCGGGGCGGTAGCCGCCGCTCTCGAGAAGGGCCTGCCGGACTTTGTCCACCAGCCCGATGGAGAGGAAGATAACCATGGTAGCCCCGTGAGCGGCCAGCTTTTCCAGCTGTTCGGCCTCAGGGACAGGAGTGCGGCCCTCCATCCGGGTGATGATGACGGTCTGGCTCACGTTGGGCAGGGTGTACTCGGCACAGAGCGCCGCCGCCGCGCCGCAGAAGCTGGACACGCCCGGGGTGTCGTCATAGGGGATGCCGTCGGCGTCCAGTGCGTCCATCTGCTCCCGGATGGCTCCGTAGAGGCAGGGGTCGCCGGTGTGGAGGCGGACTGTGGTGCCTCCGGCCTTTTCGGCGGCACGGATGGTGTCCAGCACCTGTTCCAGCGTCATTTCCGCGCTGTTGTAGATGGCACAGCCGGGCTTCGCCAGCCCCAGCAGGGCCGGGTTGACGAGACTGCCCGCGTAGATGATGCAGTCGGCATCGGCCAGCAGGGCCGCACCCCGCCGGGTGATGAGGTCGGGCGCGCCCGGCCCGGCTCCTACAAAATGGACCATATCTTACCCCTCCTTCACCAAAATCGTTGCGAAATAGCCCGCCGACCGGGCCGGGTCATAATCGGTCAGGTCGGGCCAGACCTCCTCGTTCGGCAGGCCGCAGTTACAGACCATCGCGCTCCGGCTCAGAAGCCCGGCGTCGGCCAGCGCGGCCAGCGTCTCGGGCAGCTGACGGCCCGATTTCATCAGCACTTTTGCGCCCGGTGCGGCCAGCACCTCAGCGGCGCAGCGCCCCGGGGCGATGGTCAGCGGCTGCTCCATGCCGCCCGTCAGGGACTGGCCCAGCCGGGCCGCAGCGGCGCAGAAGCTCGTCACGCCGGGGAGCATCACGGTCTTGTAACCCTCGGCCTCCAAGATCTCCTGTAAATAACCGAACGTGGCGTAGACGGACACGTCGCCGAGGTTGAGCATGGCGACATCCTGCCCGGCGTCGAGATATTCTTTCACGGCCCGGGCCGCCTCGATGTGGGCGGCTTTCTGCACCGCCGGGTCAAGGCTCATGGCGAAGCGCAGCGGCAGGATGGTCTTGCCGCTCAGATCCACCGCACCTTTTGCGATGTCCAGCGCCAGCATCCCACCCTTTGGGGTCTGGGGCGCGGCGATGACCGGGCAGTTTTCGAGGCGGCGGACGGCCTGCAGGGTCATGAGCTCCGGGTCGCCCGGGCCGACGCTGACGCCGTAAAAAGTGCCTATCCGTTTTTCCATTCGTCCAGCAGCTCCTTTGCAGTTCTGGTCTGGCCCAGCGGGCCGTATTGATTCGAGAAGAGCACCGCGCCCACCCGGAATGCCCCGGCGGCGCGGCGGTCGAGGTGGAGCTGGATGGCGTCCAGCAGACTGGACAGCACCGGCTCTCTCATCTCTGCTTTGTCTAAGATCTCCATGCAGGCGTCGGTGGTGGCCGCGTTCATCAGGGCCGCGCAGACGTCCCGGGACGCACCGCAGAGGGCGGCGTGGGCGCAGAGCAGCTCGGTGCGGCAGTCTGCCGTGCGGGAGTGGGTGTTCATGACGCCGCCCGCCAGTTTGACCAGCTTGCCGATGTGGCCCACCAGCACCACCTCTTCGAAGTGGGACGCCGCCGCCATATCCATCGTATCCCCGATGAAGTTCGAGGTCTTGACCACCGGGATATTTTTTAGGGCGGGCATCTTCTCGTGGAGATAGTCGAGGCCGTAGTTGCCCGGGGCAAGGATGAGCCGCCGGGGGCTTCCGGCCCGGAGCGCCGCCTGCCCCATTTCCAGCTGGATGGTGTCGAGGATGGCCTGCTGGCTCATGGGCTCGACGATGCCGCTGGTGCCGAGGACGCTGAGGCCCCCCTCCACTCCCATGTGGGGGTTGAAGGTGCGCTTTGCCGTTTCGGCCCCGCCCTCGATGGAGATGGTGACATCGAAGCCGCCCGCGTACCCGGCAGATTCGGCCTCTTTTTCCAGCGCTTCCTTTATCATGGCCCGTGGGACGTGGTTGATGGCAGCTTCGCCCACGGGCTGATCGAGACCGGGCTTTGTCACCCGGCCCACGCCCTCACCGCCGTGGATGCGCACCTCGCCGGCCAGTTCGGGCCGGAGGGCGACGCTGGCGATGACCGGCAGACCGGTGGTCACGTCCACATCGTCGCCGCCGTCCTTCCGGATGGCGCACTCGGCCCCCTCGCCGGACAGGCGGCAGAAGATGGGCTCTACCTCCACCACGATGCCCTTCGAGGTGCGGAGGGCCACTGTCTCGGGGGTGCGGCCGGTGAGCAGCAGCCGTGCCGCGCCCGCCGCGCCCAGCGCCGCACAGGTGCCGGTGGTATAGCCGCAGCGCAGGAGCTTCTGGCCGCTGCGGACGTAGTGCTCAAAGAGCGGGCGCTTTTCCTTCGGCGCTTTTTCTTCGCCGTAGAGGAATGCGTACTGCTCATCGGTCAGAGCATAAATTTTGCAGATGTTTTCCCGGGCAAAGGCCTCTTCCGGCGTCATGACGTCCGAGACGCCCGCCGCCGAGACGCAGACGACCTTGTCGGAAACTTTCTGCGCCAGCTCCAGCTCGTGGAGGCTCAGGATGACGGCCATCTTCTTGTCCCGGGCGAGGCTTTTCAGGATGGCCAGCAATTCGGCCTTGCCCTTGATGTCGAGGAAGGACGTAGGCTCGTCCAATAATATCAGCTCCGGCTGCTGGCAGATGGCCCGGGCCAGCAGGACGCGCTGGCGCTGGCCGTCGCTGATGCGGTTGAAGTCCCGACCCGCCAGCGCCTCGGCCCCCACGAGGGCCAGCGCGGCATGGACCTGGCGCTTATCTTCTGCCGAGAGGACACCCAGCCGCCCCGTGTAGGGGTAGCGCCCGGCGGACGCCATCTCGAAGCAGGTGGTCAGCTCGGTGCGGCGGGTGTGGGGCACCATCAGGGCCATTTTGCGGGCGCGCTCCGGGCCGGAGCAGTCCGCGAGATCTTTGCCGTCCAGCAGGACAGCGCCCCCCTGGGGGGCCAGCTGCGCTGCCAGCGTCTTGAGCAGGGTGGATTTTCCCGCACCGTTGGGGCCGATGAGGGTGAGGATGGTCCCCTTCCCGACGCCGAGTCTGATGTGTTCCATCAGGGGCGTTTTGCCGTAGCCGATGGCAAGGTCCTCGGCGCAGCAGTAGAATTTCGGATCGCTCATTCCCGGCCCTCCTGTGTCTGGCGGCGCACCAGCAGCCAGATGACCACCGGCGCGCCGAAAACCGCCGTCACCGAGCTGATGGACAGCTCAGTGGGCGCGAACAGGCTGCGGGCGATGAGGTCGCAGAGCAGACAGAACGCTGCCCCGCCCAGACAGCAGCCCGGCAGGACATAAAGGGGCTTTGCGCTGCCCAGCAGGTTCTTGACCAGATGCGGCACCGCGATGCCCACAAAGGAGATGGGGCCTGCAAAGGCCGTCACGCAGGCGGAAAGCAGGCTGGACAGCAGCACGAGGGCCGTCGAGAAGGCCCGCACCGGCACGCCGACGCTCCTGGCGTAGCTCTCGCCCATCTGGTAGGCCGCCATGGGCTTCGAGAGCAGGAATGCCGCCGCCAGCGCGGGCAGCACCACGCAGGCCGCTGCACCCACGTTGGCCCAGGTCATGCCGGAAAAGCTGCCCATCGACCAGTTGTGGAGATTGACGATGTTGGAGTCCTGAGCGAAAGTCACCACGATGTCGGTGACAGCCGAGCAGATATAACCGATCATGATGCCGCAGATGACGAGGATGCTCATCCGCGGCACCCGCCGGGCCACCACCAGCACAAAGGCCATCGCCGCCATCGAGCCTGCAAAGGCGGCGATGATGAGGGTGGCCGAGCCGGTGAGCAGCCCCTGCTGTAAAAACACCACCATCGTCAGGGCCACCGCCAGCTTTGCGCCGCTGGACACGCCCATGACGAAGGGGCCGGCGATGGGGTTGGCGAAGAAGGTCTGCAGGAGGTAGCCTGCCGCCGAGAGGGCCGCGCCCAGCAGCACGACCATGACCGCCCGGGGCAGACGGAGCTGGAGCACGATGCCCACGGCCAGCGCATCTTCGCCCCGGCCCAGCAGAGCCGCCGCCACCGCGCCGGGCGTCAGGGACACACTGCCCCAGAACAGGTTGAGTGCAAACAGCACCGCGACCCCCGCCGTGAGGGCGAGGTACGCGAGGCTGAGGCGGCGGGTGGTGGTCATGACAAAGCTCCTTTTATACGATGCGCTGTAAGAAACGGAGGGACGCCGGGTCGGGCGAGCCCTCGGTGAAGACGAGGTTCATATCCGAGATGAGGTCGGCCAGCTCCATGCTCTGCTGGAAGAGGCTCTGGGCCGTACACCAGCAGTCGCCGGACTGGACGGCCTTGAAATCCGCCAGCATCGGGCATTTTTCGATGAGCTGGTCACGGGTCTCCATCACGCCCTCGATGGTGCTGTTGTAGATGAGGACGTCGGCGTCTTTGGCCCGGGCGTAGAACGTCTCCAGCGGCAGTTTGATGGTGGACTGGGCCGACGTCTCCCCCTCGAGGTCATCGAAGATGTAGACGCCGCCGGCCATCCCCACCATCTGGGCCACATAGTCGCTGGTGCGGCGGACGGTGATGAGGTTGTTCGTGGTGATGGAGAAGAAGGCCGCGGTCTTGCCCGTGTTCTCCTGCTCGAGGATGGGGGCCACCTGCTCCACCTTCTGGCGGAAGATCTCTTCCGCCATCTCAGTCTTATTCAGCAGGATGCCGTAGAGCTTGAGCCACTCCATCCGGGCCAGCGGGCCGCTCTCGTAGCTCGAGCGCTCCACGAGGACCGGCACGCCGAACTTTTCCAGCTGCTCCTTGACCTCGGGGTCGTGGAGCACCATGGTGTTCTCGATGGCGAGGGTGCAGCCGGCGGCAAGGATGCGCTCATAGTCCGGGGCGCTGTACTTGCCCGCGTAGGCGATGCGGCCCTCCTGCATGGCCTGTCTGGCCTCTTCCACATACCAGCCCTCGGCCTTCGTGCCGGAGAGGGCGATGCTGTCCAGCGCGTCCAGATGGACGAAGAGGTCCATCACCGAAGTGGAGACGAGATAAATATGATCCAGCGGCTGGCGCAGCAGAACGACGTCCTCGGGCAGGTCGTCCACCTCGGCGGCCCCTTCAGGGACGACGAGGAACCGCCCGGCGTCCGGGATGTCGATCATCACATAGCCGCCCTCATAGCAGTCGGCGGAAAACTGGGTGGCATAGTCCAGCGGATAGCTGTGGTCGAACACGAGGGATGCTGTATTGGCCGGGGCAGTCTTGTTCTGCCCGCAGCCCGCAAGGGTGAGGGCGGCGGCAGGCAGGGCTTTCAGGAAATTGCGGCGTTTCATCGTCACTTTGCCTCGATCAGGGATGCAGAGGCGAAGGTCAGCGTATACTCAATCTCATGCGGGGTGCTCATGGCGACGGTATCGCCCACCACATCCAGCGGGGTGTCGAGAGCAGTGACGGGGATCTCGAAGGTGGAGTTGCCCTCGGTGTTGGTGGGCAGATACTTCTCGCCGTCCACCAGCATATAGTCGTAGTTGGGGCTGGACCAGACGATGGTGGCGGTCATCCTGCCGTCGGCCACGGTCAGGGCCGCAGGGCTTTCCACGGTGGCGCGGCCGGAGCCGCCCTCGAGGGTCACATCGCAGGTGTAGGTGCCGTCGGCAGGCGCTTCCGCCGCAGCAGGCTGGGCGTTGGCGACACGGACGGTATGGTCGTACCACTTGCCCTTGGTGCCGAGGATGGCCAGCTGGAAGTCCTCGTCCAGAGCCTTCACCGGGATGTCGAAGCCGTAGACCTCATCCGAGGTGCCGTCGCTGTAGTTCACCACATCGGTGGTGGGCTGGAGCCAGTCGGCCTCGTGGGAGGCCGCGTCCTCTGCCATGCCGACGTAGAGGTTGACGATCTTCTTGGAGGCGAGACTGACGTGGAAGGTCATCTGACCATCCTTCACGGTCAGGGTCCCCTTGCCGTCGTTGGCCTCGTTGGCATGGAACATGGAGCTGTCGGTGTCAAAGTCGGCGGTGTAGACGCCGTCGGGCAGAGCGGCCTCTGACGCCGGTTCGGAAGCAGCCTCGCTCACAGCGGAGGAGGCCGCAGCCTCGGAGGAAGCGGCAGAGCTGGCCGGGGTGCCGGATGCGCCGCAGCCGGTGAGAGAACCAGCCAGCACAGCACCGGCCAGCAGAAGAGCAAATTTATGGTTCAGTTTCATGATGATATACCTCGAAGTATCTATTTTACAGAAAAGATTATAACACGCAATGGCCCGAATTCAAAGCAGGCCGAAAAAGAAATTGCCCGAAAAGGCACTCCTTTCCGGGCAATCATAAACTTATGCTCAGCCGTTCAGGGAATCGACAGCGGCCTTGGTGTGTGCGACGTAGAGCTGCTGGATGTCAGCGACCTCGCCCAGACCTGCGATCTGGCAATCGACAGAATCGAATTCGCCGGAGGCTTCGAACTGGCTCTTCCAGGAATCCTCGTCGTCGCCCGCCATATCATTGTTGGCGTGGTCGCCTGCAACGACCATCAGGGGACGCAGGACGACCTTGGTGTAACCGGCGGCCTTGACAGCCTCGATGACGTTCTCGCAGGCAGTCTCCTCCGGCTCACCCTCGACGGTGCCGATGAAGACATTCTTGTAGCCCAGAGCGTTCATCTGAGACTGCATCTGGCTGTAGCTCACCTTTGCGGTGTGAGAGGTGCCGTGGCCCATGAAGACGAAGGCGGTGCCGTCCTCAGCAGCGGCGTCCAGACTGTCGAAACCGGCGGTCTTGACGGCCTCGGCGGTGATGGCCTTGGCGACAGCTTCCTTATCGGCGTTGATGACGGTGGCATCGCTGCCCACCTCGCCCAGCAGAGGCTCGGCGATGGCGACGGACTCAAACTTATCGCGGTAGCTGTCCACCATCTCCATCATCTCGTCGTACTCCGCGCCATGCATCAGATGGGTGGGCTGGACGACCAGATTCTTCACGCCGTTGGCAACAGCGCGCTCCAGAGCCTGCTCCATGTTGTCGATCTTCTCGCCGTCACGGGCCTGAACATGGTTGATGATGATCTGTGCGGTGAAGGCACGGCGGACAGACCAGTCGGGGTAAGCGGCCTGAA
>UMIB01018571.1_pt1 | contig 14740 bp, 13 predicted proteins | sample 1965641 | NCBI WGS metagenome assembly UMIB01 (sample SAMEA4836110, study PRJEB28245) | human gut metagenome | biome: gut microbiome; material: fecal sample | place: Denmark | collected 2008
TCGGGACAACACCGCCGCCGACCTCGGTGGCGATGACAATATCGTATTCCGCCAGCTCCCGGGCCAGCGCTTCGAGCTGCTCCGGGGTCTGGATCTCCGCAGCGGCATCCTGCACATCGGCGATGACGCTGCCCCGGAACTTCCGCGCAAAGGTGCGCTTGCCGCTGTAGAGCGGCCCTGTGATGAACATCATTTACAGCACTCCTCCCCACTGGCTGACAGCCAGCGCCGCCAGCATCCACAGCTCAGCCCGCTGCAAAAACCACCCGGCCAGATCGCCGGTGATGCCGCCGAACTGCTTTTTCGCCACAAAATAATAGCGGCTCATCGCCAGAAGCGCCGCTGCCGCCAGAGCACCACCCCCCAGCACCGTCAGCGCCAGCACCAACAGGGCCGACGCCCCGCAGAGGAAACGGCGGACGGTCTGCCTGTCCGCCGCCGTGGCGAAGGTGTGGGCAAGGCCGGTATCCTTCGCCAGCGGGAACGCCGCCACGGCAAAGCCGGACAGCGCCCGTTCCAGCACCAGCGCCAGCGTCCAGCACAGCCCCACACGAGGGGTGAACTGCACACTGCCGCAGAGGCCAAAGTAGGCAACAAAATAACTGCACAGCCGGATGACGGCAAAGGCACCGCAGTGAGAATCCTTCAGGATCTCGAGCTTTTTTTCGCGGTCGCCATAGCTCGAGAGGGCATCCGAGGTGTCGGCATAGCCGTCCAGATGGATGCCGCCGGTGACAGCCACCGGCACGAGGCAGAACGCCGCCGCCCGGGCCATGTCCGGCAGGGGCAGGACGCCGCAGAGGCACCACAGCCCGCCGCACACCAGCCCGATGAGGGGGAAGGCACACATGGCGTACCGCATATTCTTTTCGTTCCACCCGAACTGCGGCACCGGCAGGGCCGAAAACATCGCAAAGGCTACCGCGATGGTCTGCAAAATGGTCACGGCTTCTCTCCCCCCTTGTAATACACCGGCAGGCCGCAGACCACCCGGCAGACGTTGTCCGCCCGGGCGGCGAAGGCGTTGTTTACCTGCGCCAGCGCCCGCAGATACTGCGCGGTATCGCCTACATAGTCGGCTCCGCCGCTGAACACCTCGTTCGACACGACGATGAGGTCGCTGCACCCGGCGGCGAGGCGCTCCAGCCCGGTCAGGACGGCCTTTGCGGTGTGCTCTCCCGCCCCGCCGGGGTCGTAAAGCTCATTGGCCACAAGGTTGCCGAGGTCTTCCAAGAGGACGGTCCCCCGGCCGGGCAGAGTCAGATGGTCGAGGTGGAGCGGGCACTCCAGCGTCTCGAACTGCTTTTCGGCCCGCATCTTCCGGTGCTTTTCCACCCGGGCGGCGCACTCGGCGTCCCAGACCTGCATGGTGGCGAGATAGTACCGGGGCAGGCCGGTCTTTAAGACAAGGCTCTCGGCGTAGGCGCTCTTTCCGCTGGCTGCGCCGCCGATGACCAGCGTCAGCATCCCGCACCTCCCTGCGGCGTGTAGGCATCGATGCCGCCCTCTGCGAAGGAATAGCAGCCATCGTAGACGGCCAGCGCCATATCCCACAGCGGGATGGCGGCCACCGCCCCGGTGCCCTCGCCCAGATGGAGGCCTGCCGTGATGAGGGCTTTTTTGTTCAGTGCATCCAGCACCAGCTTCGCGGCCGGCTCGGTAGAACAATGGCTGGCAAAGACCGCCTTTTCCGCCGCCGGGCAGAGCCGGACGGCGCAGAGCGCCGCCACTCCGCTGATGAAGCCGTCGGCCAGCACAGGAACCCTTGCCAAGGCCCCGCCGAGAAAGATGCCGCAAAGCCCCGCGATGTCGAAGCCGCCCAGCTTCGCCATCACGTCCAGCGGGTCGGCGGGGTCGGGCTGATTCCGGACGATGCCGCGATGGATGGCATCGACCTTCCGGGTAAGGCCTGCATCCGAGAGGCCTGCCCCCCGTCCTGTCATCCGCTCCACCGGCTGCCCCAGCAGGACAGCGGCCACGGCGCTGGACGTTGTCGTGTTGCCAATGCCCATCTCCCCGGTGGCCAGCAGGCCGACGCCCGCTTTCTTCTGCTCCTGCACCAGCCGGATGCCCCGTCCGACCGCTTCCACAGCCTGCGCCCGGCTCATGGCCGGGCCAAGGGTAAAGTCCGCCGTGCCCGGGGCGATGCGGCAGTCGAGGACGCCTGCCACAGGCTCGCCCGCGATGCCCATATCCACCGGCACCACCTCGCACCGGGCTGTCTGGGCCATCCGGCAGACGCTGGTGCGGCGGGCGGCGAGGTTCTCGGCCACGGCGCGGGTCACGCTGCTGTCGGTCTGGCTGACGCCCTGCGCCACCACGCCGTTGTCGGCGCAGAGCACCAGCACCGCGCGGTGGGAAAACTCCAGCTTCGCGCTGCCGGTAAGGGCCGCGGCGTCTTCGAGCACGGTTTCCAGTGCCCCCAGCCCGCCCAGCGGTTTTGCGAGGCTGGCCCAGTGGGCGTGTGCCGCCGCCCGGGCGGCTTCGTCCGGCGGCGTGATGGCCGCACAGAGGGCGGCAAGTTCTGTCTCAGTCATGGTCTCTCCTATATGCTTCCGCCGCAGCGGCAAAACGCTGCGGCAGGGGCGTGCCCGCCCAGTATAAATGCGGGAAACCCGCATAGAAATGCTCGTTTGCAAATCCGCACCGCCATTCCGTGCCCCCCACCGGCTTGCGGGCCGTGAGGGCCGTGCCGTTGGCGGTGGAGTCCCAGTGGTGGAACTCATGGATGGGAAAATGCTCTCCGGCCCGGAAGAGCATACTGTCCTCTTCGGCCCCCAGCTCGGCATATCCGAACCGGACGAGCCGCCCGGCGTCCTGCGCCGTCCCCGGCAGGACCCCGGCCATCGGCCAGCTCTGCCCGGCGGTGTCGGTGAGCCGCTGCCCCAGATAGAGGAAGCCGCCGCACTCGGCCACTGTGGGCAGACCGGCTTCGGCCCTCTTTTTTATCTCGCGCAGAAGCGCGTTATTTTCGCTCAGTGCTCTGGCATGAAGCTCCGGGTAGCCGCCGGGCAGATACAGCCCGCCGACCTTTTCCGGCAGGCTTGCGTCCCGGAGAGGGCTAAAAAAGACCGGCTCTGCCCCGGCGTCCCGGAGCGCTTCCAGCGTCTCGGCGTAGGTGAAGCAGAAGGCTTCGTCCCGTGCCACAGCGATGCGGACGCGGGCCGGGGGTGTCTCCGCCTGCCCGGACAGGGCGGGCGGCTCTTTTTCACAGAGGGCCAGCAGGCGGGGCCAGTCGATCTGCTCCTCCGCCGCTGCGGCCAGTGCGGCCAGCTTTTTTTGCAGGTCCTCCACCTCTGCCGCCGTATAGAGGCCGAGGTGGCGGCTCCCGATGACGGCCTCCGGGAGCTTGGGCAGGAAACCCAGCACCGGCAGGCCCGTTTCCGCTTCCAGCATGGGGGCCAGCAGGCCGTGCATCCGGGCCGTGCAGTTGTTGAGCAGGATGCCCGCAAGATGGCTGGGGGCGCGGAAGCCGTCGAGGCCCCGCAGCTCTGCGGCCAGCGTCAGGCTCTGGCCCTTCGGCTCCACCACCAGCAGCACCGGCAGGCCCAGCGTGTCGGCCAGATGCCACGCGCTGGCCTTGTCGCTCACACCGCCGAGGCCATCGTAGAAGCCCATCGCCCCCTCACAGACCGCCGCGCCGTGGCCGGAGGCTCCCTTCGCGTAGAGGGCGCGCACCGTTTCGGGCGGGGAGAAAAAGAGGTCGAGGTTGTGGCTCTCCACCCCTAGCACCGCCCGGTGGAACGTGGGGTCGATGTAGTCCGGCCCGCTCTTGAAGGCGCAGGGCGTGTAGCCCCGCCGCTTGAGCGCCATCAGGAGGGCGCAGGTCATGGTGGTCTTGCCGCTGCCCGAGCGGGGTGCCGCCAGCAGAAATTGGATCATGGTCATTCTCCTGTGATGAGGTAGATGGGGTTCTGGGCCATCATGAGGTGCAGCCCGCCCACGGCTCTGGCCCGGCTGACGGCGATCTGGCTCACCTGCACCGTCCGGCCCCGGGCCGTCAGCGCAGCCACCGCCGCCGAGAGGGTCTCGAGGGCGATGGCCGACGCGCAGATGCGGGCGGCGGGGTTCTTTTCCAGCGCAGCGTCCACAATGGCGGCGAGGCTGCCCTTGCTGCCGCCGATAAAGACGGCGTCCGGCGCGGGCAGGTCGGCCAGCGCGGCGGGGGCAAGCCCCTCCACGAGGGTCAGGTTGCGGGCGAGGAATCTCTGGCGGTTGGCCCGGATGAGGGCGCAGCCCTCCGGGTCGCACTCCACCGCGTAGACCCTGCCCCGGGGCGCAGCCAGCGCCAGCTCCACGCTGACACTGCCCGTCCCGGCCCCCACGTCCCACAGGATGTCCTCCGGGCGGACGGCCAGCTTTGCCAGCACAGCAGCCCGCACCTCCTGCTTGGTCATGGGGACACTGCCCCGCTCGAACGCTTCATCCGGCAGGCCCGGCGTGCGGCGGGGCTGCACCTCTGCGGCCTCCACGAGGAGGACGCTCAGGCTGTCGAAGCGGCCCGCCGCCAGCTCCTGCACCCTGCCCCGGAAGAGCTTCTCTTCCGGCGTGCCGAGGCACTGGCCCACGACGGCCTCCACCTCGCCGAAGCCCTCCGCCGCCAGCTGGGCGCAGAGGGTGGCAGGGTCTTCACTGCCGCCGGTGAGGAAAAAGGCGGGCCTGCCCTGCATACACTCGGCCACCGGGTCGCAGGCGCGGCCATGGGCCGAGACGAGGTTCCAGTCCTGCCACGAACGGCCCAGCGCCGCCGCAAGGAGCTGGACGCTGGAAAGGCCCGGCAGCACCCGGGCGCGGATGCCAAGAGCCGAAAGCTTATCCAGCAGCGCGGCTGCGCCGGAGTAAAAGCCGGTGTCGCCGCTGTAGACCAGCACGGCGTTCTCTGCGCCGGAGGTGTGCAGAAGCTCCGCCACCTCGTCGGCGCGGTAGGCAGCGGCGCGGTTGGCGGTGCAGCCGGCGGGCAGAGCCGCCAGCAGACGCCGCGCACCAAGGATAAGGTCGGCCTGCCGCAGCGTGGCCAGACTCTGGAGGGTCAGGCTCTCGGGCTGGCCGGAACCCATGCCGATGAGTGTCACGTTCATCTTATCATCTCCTTGCAGCGTTTCAGCACCTCTTCCGCCGTCTCGCCCTGCTCGGGCGGGCGGCGGATGACCACCAGCTGCGCCCCCGCGGCGGCAGCGGCAGCGGCTTTTTCGTCGAATCCGCCCGCTGCGCCGCCGTCTTTCGTGACCAGCCAGCGGATATGGAACTGCTCCATCATCGCCTGATTGAGCGCGAAGCTGAACGGCCCCTGCATGGCGATGATGTTGCGGTGGGGGATGCCCGCCGCCTCACAGGCTGCGATGCTTTCCAGCGTGGGCAGGACGCGGGGATAGAGCCGCTGGGGCGGGATGGCCGCAAACTGAGGCAGCTCTTTGGCCCCGGTGGCCAGCAGAAGGTTTCCTTCCTTTTGCGCCAGCGCCTCCGCCGCCTGCCCTGCGCTCCCGAAGACAAGACAGCCCTCCGGCAGGGGGCTGGCCGGGCGGAGGAGGCGGAGATACCCGACCCCCGCCGACTCTGCCGCCGCCCGGATGTTCTTCGTCGCCTCCACTGCGTAGGGGTGGGTGGCGTCGATGCAGAGGGCAGCGCCCTTCAGGAGAGCGGCCATCTCATCGGGCAGGAGCCGCCCGCACCGGACGGTGACGCCGGGGGCGCTCCCCTGCTCTTCCTGCCCCAGCGGGGTGGCTACGCTAACGGTGACTTCAAGACCAAGCTCTGCCAGCCGACGGGAAAGCTCCCGCCCCTCGGTGGTACCGCTGAACAGGACCACTCTCATCGGCGATACCCCCGCGGCGTGACCATCCGCCCGTTCAGCGCACGGGTGGCCGCGTTGCCCACAAAGACGGTGGTGAACATATCCACCTCGGTGTCCCGGAGCTGGCTGAGGGGCAGGAGCTGCTTTTCCTGTCCCTCCCGGCCGATGTTCCGCACCCAGCCGCAGAGGGTGTCAGGGGCCTTGCCGTGGGCCAGCAGGATGTCCACGGCCCGGCGCAGGTAGTCGGGGCGGCCCTTGGAGGAGGGATTGTACAGCGCCAGCGCGAAATCGCCCTGCGCCGCGCAGGCCAGACGCTTTTCGATGACCTCCCACGGCGTGAGGCGGTCGGACAGAGAGAGGACACAGAAATCGTGGGCCAGCGGTGCCCCCAGCACCGCCCCGCCGCTGAGGGCGGCGGTCAGGCCGGGCACGACCTCCACATCAACATCCGGATACGCCTCGGCCAGCTCCAGAAGAGGGCTTGCCATGCCGTAGACCCCGGCATCGCCGGAGCAGACCAGCGCCACGTCCCGGCCTGCCCGGGCGGTATCCAGCGCCCAGCGGCAGCGGTCAAGCTCCCGGGTCATGCCGGTGGCGTAGCACTCCTTTTCCGGGTAGAGGGGGCGCACAAGGTCGATGTAGACCGTATAGCCGCACAACACCTCGGCCTGCTGCAAGGCGCTCTGCGCCTGCACGGTCAGAAACTGTCCGCCGCCGGGGCCAAGCCCCACGACGAACACGGTCTTTCGGTTCTCACTCATTGCTCTGTCCTCCAATCGGGTGCAAAGGGGCGGACGGCCAGCGCCAGCGTCACGCCGCCGCCCGCTGTCTTGGGCAGCAGGAGCGCCCCGCCCGAGGCTTTTGCCGCTGCCCGCTCGCAGACGTTGTCCACGCCGGTGACACCGGCCACGAAAGCCGAGGGGGTGAACTGCCCCGGCACGGCCCGCAGCTGGTCTGCCGAATAGAATGTGATGGGCCAGCCGTGGGCTTCGCAGAACTGAGCAAGCCCCGGCTCCTCTTTTTTCAGGTCGATGCTGGCAGCCGCCGAGACTGCCGCCGGGCTGAGGCCCGACGAGGCACAGAAGGCCGAGAACGCCTCTTCCAGCCGCTCTGCCGTCGTGCCCCGGCGGCACCCCACGCCCAGCACCCCGATGGGGGGCACAAGGTGGAGCGCCCCGCCCTCCGGCGTGAGGGTGAGGGCGAAATCGGCGGCCTCGGGCGTCCCGGCCCGCTCCACCCCGGCGGGGGCCTCCCCCGCCACCGGCCACGCCGACCAGTACCGGACGGTCTGTCCGGCCAGCAGGGCACCGCTGACGCGCTTGATGCGCTCCGGCTCAAGGAGGGCACAGCCCTGCGCCTTGGCCCAGAGGTCTACGGCAAAAAGGCCGTTGACATCGGTGGCCGTCGTGATGACCGGCACCGCGCCGCAGACCTCCGCCAGCGCCCGGGCCAGCGCATTCGCGCCCCCCAGATGGCCCGACAACAGGGGCACGGCGAACTGCCCGCCCTCGTCCACAGCCACCACCGCCGGATCGCTGGCCTTGCTTTTGCAATAAGGCGCGACGGCCCGGACGGCGATGCCCACAGCTCCTACAAAAATAAGCGCCTCGTTCTGTGCAAAGTGCTCCGCCGTCCAGCCCTTCAGGGTCACTTTCCCGCCGCAGCGGCTCACGCTGCCGGGCAGGGCCTCCGCCAGCCGACGGGCCAGTGCCTCGCCCCTTGCCGTAAAGGCCAGATACGCACAGCTCATTTTCCGGCCTCCGTCCCCTGCCGGAACTCGGTGGTAAAGGCAGGGTCGTAGAGCTTGCTGCGGTCGTAGCTCCCGCCCAGAAAATCGCCCACGACGATGAGGGCCGTCTTGGTGATGCCGTTTTTGCGGGTCTCCTCGGCCAGCGTGGAGACGGTGCACCGCACCACCTTCTGCTCCGGCCATGTGGCCTTATACACCACTGCGGCGGGGGTGTCGGAGCGGTAGCCTCCGCTGGAAAGGAGGGCCTGCTGGACCTTGTCCACCAGCCCGATGGAGAGGAAGATGACCATGGTGGCCCCATGCGCGGCCAGCTTTGCCAGCTGCTCGGCCTCGGGGACGGGGGTGCGGCCCTCCATCCGGGTGATGATGACGGTCTGGCTCACATTGGGCAGGGTGTACTCGGCACAGAGCGCCGCCGCTGCGCCGCAGAAGCTGGACACGCCCGGGGTGTCATCGTAGGGGATGCCGTCAGCGTCCAGCGCATCCATCTGCTCCCGGATGGCCCCATAAAGGCAGGGGTCGCCGGTGTGGAGGCGGACGGTGGTGCCGCCTGCCTGCTCCGTAGCGCGGATGGTGTCCAGCACCTGTTCCAGCGTCATCTCGGCGCTGTTGTAGATGGCGCAGCCGGGCTTTGCCAGACCCAGCAGGGCCGGGTTGACGAGGCTGCCCGCATAGATGATGCAGTCGGCATCGGCCAGCAGGGCCGCGCCCCGACGGGTGATGAGGTCGGGGGCACCCGGCCCCGCTCCCACAAAATGAACCATATCCGTTACCTTTCCTTTACTAAGATCGTTGCAAAATAGCCCGCCGGACGGCTGGCATCGCAGGCAGACAGGTCGGGCCAGACCTCCTCGTCCGGCAGGCCGCAGTTGCAGACCATCGCACTGCGGCCCAGAAGCCCGGCTTCGGCCAGTGCGGCCAGCGTCTCCGGCAGCTGACGTCCCGATTTCATCAGCACCTTCGTCCCCGGTGCGGCCAGTACCTCGGCCGCGTGACGTCCCGGGGCGATGGTCAGAGGCTCTTCCATCCCGCCCGTCAGGGGCTGGCCCAGCCGGGCCGCGGCGGCGCAGAAGCTTGGCACCCCGGGGATCCTCACGGTCTTATAGCCCTCCGCCTCTAAGATCTCCTGCAAATAGCCGAAGGTAGCATAGACCGAGACATCGCCGAGGTTGAGCATGGCGACGTCCTGCCCGGCATCCAGATACTCTTTCACCGCCCGGGCGGCCTCCTCATGGGAGGTGCGCAGCATCTCCGGGTCGCGGCTCATGGCAAAGCGCAGGGGCAGGATGGTCTTGCCGTCCAGCCCGACCGCGCCCCGGGCGATGTCCAGCGCCAGCATCCGGCCTCCGGCGGTCTGGGGTGCGGCGATGACCGGGCATTTTTCGAGGCAGCGGACCGCCTTCAGGGTCATCAGCTCCGGGTCGCCCGGGCCTACACTGACGCCGTACAAGACGCCGATCCGTTTTTCCATTCGTCCAGCAGCTCCTTTGCAGTCTTGGTCTGGCCCAGCGGGCCGTATTGGTTGGAGAAGAGCACCGCGCCCACCCGGAACGCCCCGGCGGCGCGGCGGTCGAGGTGGAGCTGGATGGCGTCCAGCAGGCTCGACAGGACCGGCTCTCTCATCCCCGCCTTGTCTAGGATCTCCATGCAGGCGTCGGTGGTGGCAGCGCTCATCAGGGCCGCGCAGACGTCCCGGGACGCGCCGCAGAGAGCGGCGTGGGCGCAGAGCAGCTCGGTGCGGCAGTCCGCCGTGCGGGAATGGGTGTTCATGACGCCCCCCGCCAGCTTGACCAGCTTGCCGATGTGGCCCACCAGCACCACCTGCTCGAATTTTGACGCCGCCGCCATATCCAGCGCATCGCCGATGAAGTTCGAGGTCTTGACCACCGGGATGCACTTCAGGGCCGGCAGATTCTCGTGGAGATAGTCCAGCCCGTAGTTGCCCGGGGCGAGGATGAGCCGCCGGGGCGTCCCTGCCCGAAGCGCGGCCTGCCCCATCTCCAGCTGGATGGTGTCGAGGATGGCCTGCTGGCTCATCGGCTCGACGATGCCGCTGGTGCCGAGGACGCTGAGGCCGCCTTCCACGCCCATGTGGGGGTTGAAGGTGCGCTTGGCTGTCTCGGCCCCGCCCTCGATGGAGATGGTGACATCGAAGCCGCCCGCATATCCGGCAGACTCCGCCTCCTTTTCCAGCGCCTCCTTTATCATGGCCCGGGGGACGCGGTTGATGGCGGCTTCGCCCACCGGCTGGTCGAGGCCGGGCTTCGTCACCCGGCCCACCCCCTCGCCGCCGTGGATGCGCACCTCTCCGGCCAGCTCCGGCCGGAGGACCACACCGGCAATGACCGGCAGGCCGGTGGTCACGTCCACATCGTCGCCGCCGTCTTTGCGGATGGCGCACTCTGCCCCCTCGCCCGACCGGCGGCAGAAGATCGGCTCCACCTCCACCACGATGCCCTTCGGGGTGCGGAGGGCCACCGTCTCCGGGGCGCGGCCGGTGAGGAGGAGACGGGCTGCGCCCGCCGCCCCCAGCGCCGCGCAGGTGCCGGTGGTGTAGCCACAGCGCAGGAGCTTCTGACCGCTGCGGACATAGTGCTCAAAGCGGGGCTGCCCCGTCTCGGCGGGCTTTTTCGCTTCACCGTACAGAAAAGCGTACTGCTCGTCGCTCAAATCATAAATTTTACAGATGTTTTCCCGGGCAAACGCCTGTCCGGGCGTCATAACGTCCGAGACGCCCGCCGCCGAGACGCAGACGACCTTATCCGAGATCTTCTGGGCCAGCTCTAATTCGTGGAGGCTGAGGATGACGGCCATCTTCTTGTCCCGGGCGAGGCTCTTCAGGATGGCCAGAAGCTCGGCCTTGCCCTTGATGTCAAGGAAGGACGTCGGCTCGTCCAGCAGGATCAGCTCCGGCTGCTGGCAGATGGCCCGGGCCAGCAGCACGCGCTGGCGCTGGCCGTCGCTGATGCAGTTGAAGTCCCGTCCCGCCAGCGCTTCGGCCCCCACGAGGGCCAGCGCGGCGTGGACCTGCCGCCTGTCCTCCGCCGAGAGGACGCCCAGCCGCCCCGTGTAGGGGTAGCGCCCGGCGGAGGCCATCTCGAAGCAGGTGGTCAACTCAGTGCGGCGGGTGTGGGGCACCATCAGGGCCATCTTCCGGGCGCGCTCAGGGCCGGAGTAGTCCGCAAGGCTCTTTTCGTCCAGCAGGACAGCGCCCCCCTGCGGGGCCAGCTGGGCCGCCAGCGTCTTGAGGAGGGTAGATTTGCCCGCACCGTTGGGTCCGATGAGGGTGAGGATGCTCCCCTTTTCGGCTCCGAGGCGGATGTGCTCCATCAGGGGCGTTTTGCCGTAGCCGATGGCAAGGTCATCGGTGCGGCAGAAGGCTTTTTCTTCGCTCATTCCCGGCCTCCCTCTGTCTGGCGGCGCACCAGCAGCCAGATGACCACCGGTGCACCAAAAACTGCTGTCACCGAGCTGATGGACAGCTCGGTGGGCGCGAACAGGCTGCGGGCGATAAGGTCGCAGAGCAGGCAGAACGCCGCCCCGCCAAGGCAGCAGCCCGGCAGGACATAGAGGGGTTTGGCGCTGCCCAGCAGACTCTTGACCAGATGGGGCACCGCGATGCCCACGAACGAGATCGGCCCGGCAAAGGCCGTCACGCAGGCGGAGAGGAGGCTGGAAAGGAGCACGAGGGCCGTCGAGAAGGCCCGCACCGGCACGCCGACGCTTCGGGCATAGCTTTCCCCCATCTGGTAGGCCGCCATGGGCTTGGAGAGGAGGAAGGCCGCTGCCAGTGCGGGCAGCACCACGCAGGCCGCAGCGCCCACGTTGGCCCACGTCATGCCGGAAAAGCTGCCCATCGACCAGTTGTGGAGGTTGACGATGTTGGAGTCCTGCGCGAAGGTCACGACGATGTCGGTGATGGCCGAGCAGATGTAGCCGATCATGATGCCGCAGATGACAAGGATGCTCATCCGGGGCACCCGCCGGGCCACCACCAGCACGAAGGCCATCGCCGCCATCGCGCCCGCAAAGGCCGCGATGATGAGGGTGGCCGAACCGGTAAGCAGCCCCCTTTGCAGGAAGACCACCATCGTGAGGGCCACGGCCAGCTTCGCGCCGCTGGACACGCCCATGACGAAGGGGCCTGCGATGGGGTTGGCAAAGAAGGTCTGCAAAAGGTAGCCCGCTGCGGAGAGGGCCGCGCCCAGCAGCACCACCATGACGGCCCGGGGCAGGCGCAGCTGCAGCACGATGCCCACAGCCAGCGCATCCCCACCCCGGCCCAGCAGGGCTGCAGCCACTGCCCCGGGCGTCAGCTCCACGCTGCCCCAGAACAGGTTGAGCGCGAACAGCACCGCAAGCCCCGCCGTGAGGGCGAGGTAGGCGAGGCTGAGGCGGCGTGTGGTGGTCATGGCAATGCTCCTTTTATACGATCTGCTGCAAAAAGCGGAGGGAGGCTGGGTCGGGCCTGCCCTCGGTAAAAACGAGGTTCATATCGGAGATGAGGTCGGCCAGCTCCATGCTCTGCTGGAACAGGCTCTGGGCCGTACACCAGCAGTCGCCGGACTGGACAGCCTTGAACTCCTCCAGCATGGGGCACTTTTCGATGAGCTGGTCACGGGTCTCCACGACGCCCTCGATGGTGCTGTTGTAGATGAGGACATCGACGTCTTTGGCCCGGGCGTAGAAGGTCTCGAGGGGCAGCTTGATGGTGGACTGGCCCGGGCTGTCCCCCTCGAGGTCGTCAAAAATGTAGACGCCGCCCGCCATCCCCACCATCTGGGCCACATAGTCGCTGGTGCGGCGGACGGTGATGAGGTTGTTCGACGTGATGGAGAAGAAAGCCACCGTTTTTCCGGTGCTCTCCTGCCCGAGGATGGGGGCCACCTGCTCCACCTTCTGGCGGAAAATTTCCTCCGCCTGCTCGGTCCTGCCCAGCAGGATGCCGTAGAGCTTGAGCCACTCCATCCGGGCCAGCGGGCCGCTCTCATAGCTCGAGCGCTCGATGAGCACCGGCACGCCGAACTTTTCCAGCTGTTCCTTGACCGCAGGGTCATGGAGGATCATGGTGTTCTCGATGGCGAGGCTGCACCCGGAAGCAAGGATCCGCTCATAGTCCGGGGCGCTGTACTTGCCGGCGTAGGCGATGCGGCCCTCCTGCATGGCCTGCTTGGCCTCCTCCACATACCAGCCCTCGGCCTTGGTGCCAGAGAGGGCGATGCAGTCCAGCGCATCCAGATGGACGAAGAGGTCCATCACCGAGGTGGAGACGAGGTAGATGTTGTCCAGCGGCTGGCGGAGCGGGACAACATCGGCGGGCAGGTCATCCACCTCTGCCGCGTCCTCGGGGATCACGAGGAATCTGCCGCTGTCCGGGATGTTCACCAGCACATATCCCCCCTCATAGCAGTCGGCGGAGAACTGAGCCGCATAGTCCAGCGGATAGCTGTGGTCGAACACGAGAGAGGCCGTATTGGCCGGGGCGGTCTCTGCCTGCCTGCAGCCAGCGAGGGCAAGTGCGGCGGCGGGCAGGGCTTTCAGAAAATTGCGGCGCTTCATAGGCTTTAACCTCTCAGTCTGCGAAGCGGTTTACTTCAGCGTAAAGGTCAGCGTATACTCGATCTCGTGCGGGGTGCTCATGGCGACGGTATCGCCCACCACATCCAGCGGGGTGTCGAGGGCGGCGACGGGGATCTCGAAGGTGGAGTTGCCCTCGGTGTTTGTGGGCAGATACTTTTCGCCGTCCACCAGCATATAGTCGTAGTTGGGGCTGGACCAGACGATGGTGGCGGTCATCCTGCCGTCGGCCACGGTCAGGGCCGCAGGGCTTTCCACGGTGGCGCGGCCGGAGCCGCCCTCAAGGGTCACGTCGCAGGTGTAGGCGCCGTCGGCAAGGGCCTCCTCCATCGTGGGCTGTGCATTGCGGACGCTGACGGTGTGGTCGTACCACTTGCCCTTCTTGCCGAGGATGGCAACGGAAAAGTCCGTGTCCAGTGCCTCCACCGGGATGTCGAAGCCGTACACCTCATCCGAGGTGCCGTCGCTGTAGTTCACCACATCGGTGGTGGGCTGGAGCCAGTCGGCCTCGTGGGAGGCCGCGTCCTCTGCCGTGCCGATGTAGAGGTTGACGATGTTCTTGGAGGCGAGACTGACGTGGAGCGTCATCTGACCGTCCTTCACGGTCAGCGCGCCTTTTCCGTCGAATGCCTCATTGGCGTGGAACATGGAGCTGTCGGTGTCAAAATCAGCGGCGTAGGTGCCGTCGGGCAGCGCCGCCTCAGCGGAGGCAGAAGCAGCCTCGCTCACAGCAGAGGAGGCCGCCGCCTCGGAGGAAGCGGCAGAGCTGGCCGGGGCGCTGGATGCGCCGCAGCCGACGAGTGCACCGGCCAGCATCACACCGGCCAGCAGAAGAGAGCATTTATTTTTCAGTTTCATAGCAGTTACCTCGACTTATATCGTATCAAAAAGATTATAACACGCAATGGCCTGATTTCAAAGCAGGCCGAAAAAGAAATTGCCCGAAAAGGCACTCCTTTCCGGGCAATCATAGGGTCAGAATCAGCCGTTCAGGGAATCGACAGCGGCCTTGGTGTGTGCGATGTAGAGCTGCTGGATGTCAGCGATCTCGCCCAGACCTGCGATCTGGCACTCGACGGAATCGAATGCAGCAGAGGCCTCGAACTGGCTCTTCCAGGAATCATCGTCATCGCCCGCCATATCGTTGTTGGCATGGTCGCCTGCAACGACCATCAGGGGACGCAGGACGACCTTGGTGTAGCCGGCGGCCTTGACGGCCTCAATGACGTTCTCGCAGGCAGTCTCCTCCGGCTCACCCTCGACAGTGCCGATGAAGACGTTCTTGTAGCCCAGAGCGTTCATCTGAGCCTGCATCTGGCTGTAGCTCACCTTTGCGGTGTGAGAGGTGCCGTGGCCCATGAAAACGAAGGCGGTGCCATCCGCAGCAGCGGCGTCCACGCTGTCGAAGCCAGCGGTCTTGACGGCCTCGGCGGTGATCGCCTTGGCGACAGCCTCCTTGTCGGCGTTGATGACGGTGGCATCGCTGCCCACCTCGCCCAGCAGAGGCTCGGCGACAGCGACAGACTCGAACTTGTCGCGGTAGCTGTCCACCAGCTCCATCATCTCGTCGTACTCCGCGCCGTGCATCAGGTGGGTGGGCTGGACGACCAGATTCTTCACGC
>UMIB01006194.1_pt1 | contig 14729 bp, 20 predicted proteins | sample 1965641 | NCBI WGS metagenome assembly UMIB01 (sample SAMEA4836110, study PRJEB28245) | human gut metagenome | biome: gut microbiome; material: fecal sample | place: Denmark | collected 2008
CAACCTTGGCAAGGTTGCGCTTTACCAACTAAGCTATGTCCGCGTGTGTTTCCTTGGCGAGGTCTCCCTGCCGAAGCACGAGTGTTTACTATACACACATGCGTGTAGTTCGTCCAGCTGCGGCGTGTCGCCTGTAATTGCATACTCTCGCTTATGGCTAAAGCGTGCGCTTCGGGCAATGAACTCCAGTTACTCTAAAGGTATGAGTGAAGCAGCGAAGGACACCGGCGCAGTATTGATCGCCGCATTCGAGGGATGGAATGATGCCTGTCAGGCGGCGACGAACGTGGTGCGCCATCTGGTCAAGCGATATGAGTCCCGCGAGATTCGTCATATTAAATGTGATGATTTCTATGACTATCAGGTTGCCCGTCCTATGCTGTGCCATGTTTCGGGACGCACCAATCTTATCTGGCCACAGACCACGTTCTACGACATCACGTTGGACGCAGGCAAGCGTATCTATGCGCAGATCGCCCCCGAACCAAACTATCGGTGGAAGGAATACTGTAGCCAGAGTCTGGCCATTGCCGATGAGCTGGATGTCAATCGGATCATTACGTTAGGTTCGATGTTCTCCGATTGCCCGCATACCCGTCCGTTGCCCATCGCCGTCAGCGACGGAGACTGTCAATGCGAAGGAGACCGGTCGTATAACGGCCCGGTGGGCATTCCTACTGTTCTGGATGTAGCTGCCGCACAACAAGGATTTGCTCATTCCTCGATGTGGGTGTCCATCCCCCAATATTTGGGCAGCGACGAATGCTCTGCCGGCACTATACGATTGCTGGATGCGTTGGGCAAGTATATCGGCTTCATTTTCGATACGGCAGACCTGAAGCAGAAAGCCGAGCAGTGGAAGGCGCAGGCATCGATACTGGTTCGTTGCAATGACCAGCTTCATGATTATGTGGAGCATTTGGAGCACGACTACGACTTGCAGCAGAAAGCCGAGGCGGAGGCTTCATTGGGAGCGCCCCAGGCTGAACAACTGGTCAAAGAAGCGGAAGCGTTTCTACGCCAGATGGGCAATTAGCCCATATATGGTGTGCTCCCGCTGGATGAACAGCCCTGTGGGCTGTTCATAGCAGTGCACCATGTGCACGTCGCACAAAATGTCGGGAGCTGGCTCGCGTAGCGAGACTGAGGGTGGTTCTGCTGGCATATTCCAGTGACCACCCCCAGTCAGCTTCGCTGACGGCTCCCGCCAGCGGGAGCACCATTATATTGGAGTCGTCTATCGACCCGTCTTATGCCGCAGCCACCACGGAGGGATCGATGGCCGGCAGCACGCCCACAATCAGCAGCAAGGCGACGACCACAGCCAAACCGATGCGGTAGATGGCGAAGGCCTTATAGGAGAAGTTCGATACGAACTTCAGGAATCCGATGATCACGATGTAGCCGAGTACGAAGCTGATGACCATGGCTACGAGGGTCGGCCCCCAGCCGGGGAACATCGCATCGGTTTTGTAGTTCTTCACGGCCTTGATGGCTTCGAGCAAACCTGAGCCGAACACCGCGGGGATGGCCATCAGGAAGCTCAGACGCACAGCGGCCTCACGCGTGTAGCCCAGTGCGCGACCGACGGTGATGGTGCCGCCGGAGCGGGACACACCAGGAATCAGCGCCATGGACTGGCCCAAACCGAAGAGGAATGCATCACGATACGTCATATCATTCATGGTTTTGTTCTGGCGAGCCTTGGCATCCACCATCCACAGCAGAATGCCGAATACCAACAGCACGGTTACCGTAATCCACAGGTTGCGCAACGAGGTTTCGATGACGTTCTGCAGAGTGAAGCCGAGGATAATAATCGGAATCGAGCCGACGATAATGTTCCAGCCGAGTGTGGCGTAATTGTCGCCGCGGCCCATGCGGGCCTTCCAATCCTTGCCGTTCTTGCCGAACAGGCAGCTGAACCAGTGAGTAAGGATATTGATGATGTCGTGACGGAAATACAGAATCACCGCAAGTTCGGTGCCGATTTGGATGATGGCGGTAAACGCCGCACCGGGATCAGAGCCCAGCATCAAATCGCCGAAAATACGGATATGCGCGCTGGAGGACACCGGGAGATATTCGGTCAGCGCCTGAACGATGCCGAGAATGATCGCTTGGAAAAAATTCATAGCCCCTCGTGATTTCTAAGTATTTGATGTGTTATGACGATGAACACCCTACCCAAGGGGGTGTAGAACAACACTAAGAATCGGTAACATCCACGGCTTCTACAATGAAAGTGGATATAGTACGTAAGCGACGAAGGGAGCATTATGGCCACGTATCGCAAAAGCAGGGCATTCGCACCGGAAGGATTCTTCGAATGCGAGGGTCGAGGACTCGAATGGTTGGGAGCGGCTCATGCGCAAGGCGGCCCGCGCGTGGTGCAGGTATACGGCTGGGGCAAGGATTATCTGGATATCGAACGTGTGGGTAGCGCGTCCCCCACGCCTCAGGCGGCACGAGCTTTTGGCGCGGCTCTGGCCCGTATGCATGATGCGGGTGCCAAGTATTTCGGGTCTGCGCCTGACGGATATAACGGCACATGCTATTTCGGACCATTGCAGGACCCAGTGAAAATGGATACCGGCGAGTGGACCGACCCGATCAGCTATTTCGCTGATGGACGTCTGCGCCCGATGGTCAACCTTGGTGTGAGGCGTGGCGAGCTGGATAAGCGCGATGTCGAACTGACCGAGCGCGTGATTGAAGCGTTGCCGGATCTGATGGGCCGAGCCGCGTCCGACAAGCCGGCGCGCATCCACGGTGATCTGTGGAGCGGCAATGTGATGTGGACCGCCGATTCCGGGCAGCCCGAGGCTGTGCTCATCGACCCGGCGGCACATGGCGGTCATCGCGAGGAGGATCTGGCTATGCTGCACCTGTTCGGCATGAGCTATCTGAGCGAAATCACCGAGGGCTACCAGTCCGTGCATCCGTTGAAGGCCGGATGGCAGGAGCGTATCACGCTCTGGCAGCTCTACCCCATCGCCGGCCACTGTGTCTTCTTCGGCGGCGGCTACGTCAACGAATACCGCTCCATGTGCCGCTCCCTGCTGAAGTAACAGACTTGGCTCCCCTCTCTGAGGGGAGCCAAGAACGCATCCACTCTCAGCTCAGTGCGTCCTTCAACTTGCTGAAGAGCCACCATTCGCAGGAATGGCGTGATTCCAACGTTTCTGAGGGTTTCATACGGGCTCCAAAACGTTTTTGCCCACATTTTGCCCACATTCTCCCATGCCCGTCTCCACCTGCACCGCAGCATCGAGCAAACGGGCAACATCCATCAAATCACTGTCGAACAGATCCGCATACACATCCAACGTCATCGAGGCATTCTTGTGGCCCAGCATCCTCTGTAAGGCCTTGACGTTCGCGCCCGCGTGCACGGCCAGCGAGGCGGCGGTGTGACGCAGGTCATGAGGCGTGGGCCATTCCTCCTTCGGCCAGCCCAGGCGCACCAGCGCGTGATGCCACCAGCCGGTCGTCTTCGCCGCGCTCTGCTTCATGATCGGACCGCCCCGCAGATCACGGAACACCCTTTCGTCCGGTTCGCGTTCCCCGCATATCGGTTTCAGCGCTTCCATGACGATGAGCGGCATAGGCACGTCGCGTTCCTCGCTGTTCTTCGGAGTGTCCTCGACCCATCGTGCCCCGACGTACACGAGGTTGCCGCCCACGTGCAGCACTCCCCGGTCGAAGTCCAGGTCGCGGGCCTTCAACGCCGCCGCCTCGCCCCAGCGCAACCCGCAGAAGCCCAATGTCAGCACGAGCGCCCGCCGCTCCTCCCCCAGATGCTTTCCCCTGGCGCATTCGTCGGCGAATGCGAGCAGCCGGGATATGGTCAGGTACACGCGGCGGCTTTTGCGTCTCGGCAGCTTGGGGAGCTCGACGTTTTCACATGGATTGTCGAGTATGAGCTTGTCCCGCACGGCCATGCGGCAGATGCCGAGCATGGTCTGGTACGGGCGGCTCACGGAGGGAGCACCCGAGTTCTCGATGATGTCGCTGATCCATGCCTGGACTTCGGCGCGGGTGACGGTGCCGATCCGACGGTCGGCCCATCGAGCCTCGCAGTGGAGCCTCCATGCGTCGGTGGCGTTGATCCGCGTGGTCTCCTTCCAAAACGGCCATTTCTCCTTCAGCCATTGCTCGTAGAGGTCTCCGACGCGTCGTTTGCCGTCCTCCGGGTCAACATAGCTGTTGGTGGCCTTGGCGATGGTGACGTGCTCGGCCGCCCAGTTCTCCGCGTCGATCTTGCGGCGGAATCCGCGCTTGTCGGTCTGCGTGCCATCCGGCTTGCGATACCTCACACGGTATCTGGTTTCGCCTTTGCTGGTCTTGTATCTGGTGACGTTAGCCATTTTCGGATATAGCTTCGCCCCACCCATCGGCTATGATGGGGAGACGAAGTTCCTCCTTTCTTGAACTAGCTGGATTCTTCACTCGCCCTGTTGGTGCTGCAACGCCGGCGGGGCAACATTTTCGTGCAGCCAGTTCTTGTAATCTTCTATGACTTGTACGGTCACATCGAGTTCGCATGCGATGAGGTACGAGTCCGCACCGTACATGCGCTCGGCTATCGCGTACTCATGCGGGTTGATGAGACGCAGGGCGGTATATAGTCTTGCGCGGCGTTCGGCTTTCGACCCGTAGGGACTGCAGCCTTGGTCGTGGTTGTGGGCGTGCACGAGCTCGTGGCAGAGGGTACAGCGTTTCTGGAAATCCAGCATGGTCTCATCGAGAACGATGAGGTGCTTGGGTTCATAGTAGAAGCCGCATAACCCCTGCTGCAGCTGGCATTCCTCCACCCGAATGCCGCTGTTGGAGGCTTCCCTCAGGAGGTCGTCATAGGTGACGTTTATCGTCCTTCGCCCCCTTCCCTCTCAAGCTCCTTGTTCCGGTCATGATTGGCGGCAGCCTCAAAGGTTTCGGGGTTTGCCGCGAACTTCTCTGCCAGCTCTTCTCCGATGCTTGAATAATGCTTCGTTTTCTTATTTGATTGCTTGAAATTATCTTTGGACAATGTAGGGATGTCATCTACTTCGGAAATAGGCCGAAGATCTGAATCAGAGTCCTTCTCGCTTGATTCGTTGCGTAGACGAGCTTCGTTCATATCCTCATCGGAAATCACGATAGGCTCATTCCATCGAGGATTCCGCTTTGCTGCTCCTGCTGCCAATCTGATTGCCAGCTCATGAATGAGCTCCTCATCTGTAGCATCACGAAGAGCGTCGGAAGATTCTGATTTTCTCAAATCATCGTCATCGATAAGACCCACCGCGACAAGACCGTCGATAGCTGATCCACCGTAAGCTCGCGCAATCTTTACCACGTTTTGCGGGGATAACTTATCTGGGAGCTGTCGGTAGAGAGACGATGGGACGATGCCTGCATTGTCGGCCACGGTGTTTTGACTGTCGTTTCCGACTGTTTCCTGGTACCACTGTTCAATGTTCATGTTTTGCATTATGCAACAATTTTTGTTTCTTTGCAACACGCCGTGTTTCGCATTTCGCTTGACTTATTTCGCATTGTGCATTTTAATAATTCGCAGAACGCAACACCAAAGTTGCGAGATGCAAACCACTGAAAGGAGATTGCCTGAGATGGCTTACGCGATGACCTTCAAACCGGATTTCCTCGAGCGCTGCAAGCGCATGAGCGGGCTAAAAACCAATGCGGCTTTCGCCGGCGCTATCGGCGTCAGCGAAAGCGTGCTGTCGAAAGCAATGCATACCAACATCGTCTCCCCGACGATGATTGTCGGATTCAACCGCGCATTCGGCTTCACGCCAGGTGAAATAGCCGAAGTGACCGAAATACCGGACAAGGACCTCAAACCCGAGGCGGTGGCGTGATGGTCAAGGGGTTTATCTGTGTTCGGCCGTGCGTGTTCACCGATGAGGCAACTGGCCGGCGTTATCTGGTAGGAGCAGACGAGCATCGGGTTTCCTGTTCCTCGCCCAACGGCCGAGCGCCATTTGATGTCGTGGAGACCGTCGAGCCAAGAATCTATTGGCTTGACGAGCTGGAGCAGCGTACCAATGCCACTTCCAATGTTCAATCTCCACCAGATCGTTCCGGCCGTCGAATGTGATCGTGAGTCGGCGGGCGTGAGCAATCGAACGTTTCCTTATCAAGGAGTTCTCGTGCCAGGAGACGAGGATGACGGCCTGATTGTCGTCGTCCAGCATGAAACGGGTGCGGAGCGGGTGCTCTTCGGTGCAGGTCGGTACGGAAAGCTCTTCGTCGGAGGAGGACAACTGTTGCCCTTCGATGACGCTGATCTCACCGTCGGTGACGATTTTCCCACCGTAGGGATGTGCCGTGAGCGTCTTGATTCGGGGACTAGCCAAGGTTCCCTTGACAAGGAATCTGAAGTTGTCCGGCGGCTGGGTGGTTTCCGCCCTCATGATCTGCCAGATGAGCAGCAGGAACGTCGGCACAGCCAGCACGTTCACCAGATTCTGCAGCCAATCCCAAACGCAATCCATATCCACAGATTCTATCCGCAAATGAAAAATGCCGCCGATTGGAGCGGCGGCGAATGTCAGATTGAAAGAAGGTCCAAAATGACTGAATCCAATGTACAGCCCTTCGAGTTCAGGGGCAACCCGGTCGCCACGGTGACCGCCGAGAACGGGACGGTGCTGTTCTGCGCGAAGCACGTCGCCACCGCACTCGGATACAGCAACACCCGTGACGCAATCGCAAAGCATTGCAAGGGTGTCGCGAATCGCTACCCCCTTGAGACGGCCGGCGGAATCCAGCAGATGGTGTTCATCACCGAAGGCGACGTGTACCGCCTCATCGCCAGCAGCAAGCTCCCCAACGCGGTCGAGTTCGAGCATTGGCTGTTCGACGAGGTCGTCCCCCAAATCAGGCGCACCGGCGGTTACATTCCCCAGGGCGAAACCCCGGAGGAGACGATGGCTCGCGCGGTGCTCATCGCCCGGAAGACCATCGAAGACCAGAAGAAGCAGCTTGAGGCCCAGAGGCCGAAGGTGTTGTTCGCGGACGCGGTGGCCACGAGCAAGAGGAGCATTCTGATCGGCGAATTGGCGAAGATCCTCAAACAGAACGGCGTGAAGACCGGCCAGAACCGGTTGTTCAAACAATTACGTGAGGACGGTTTCCTGATGAAGCGCAACGGGAACCCGAACATGCCCACACAGAAGAGCATGGAACTGGGTTTGTTCGAGGTCAAGGAAACATCGATTGCCCATTCGGATGGTCATGTGTCGTTGAACTTCACGACGAAGGTCACGCCCAAGGGCCAGCAGTACCTCATCCAGAAGTATCTGGGCTGCACTCCCCTTGACTTGGAAGCGGGTGCGTGATGGCCGGTAGTCATCAAATCGAATCGTCTCTTGACGGCTGGCCGATCGCCAAGGTGGCGAGCTTCCTCGGTGTCTCGAAGGGCAGTCTCTACGTGTGGTCGTGCCACGACAAGTGGGGAGGCCGGTATCCGCCCGCGCCGAAACGCGTAGGCCGCAGGCTCGTTTGGAATCCACAGGAGGTCATCGACTACCGGGACCGGCGGTGCGCGATAAGCCGCAGGGAGCTGGTCCATGGCGAATAAGGGTTTCCCGGATTCGAAACCGGGAGAAAAGGTGCCGGCGTCGCACTGTCCAAGGTTCACGCCGGCACCAACATCACCAATCACATTGAAAGGAAAACAAGTGATGTCAGGACACAAGATTACCGGAATCCACGCCATCGGCGTCGAGATCCCGAAGGGAATGTCATTCAAGGAGCTCATGGAGCAGCTGCTTGAGGGAGGAGAGGCTGAGTTGGAGAAGGAGTTGGACGAGGAGACGCGCCAGCCGGAAACCGGCAAGTGCGATTGTCCGGCGTGCGATCCAGACAAGGACACCGTGGAGGAAAGATTGTTCCATCCGGTCGATCAGTGGCAGCACGCCGTCGATGTGGCCAGTGACGTGCATGACGCGGCCGGCTCTCTCGAACACGCGCTGTTCGAGCTGGGTGAGAACCAGTTGGCGTTCGAGGCGTCGATGATCCTCAGCCAGTCGCTGACCCTGCTGCGTGCCATCCAACGCAAGCGCAAGGAGGTTGCGGAATGAGCATCGAAGCATTGCGCAAAAAGAAGCGTATGCGCCGACCCCGGCCGAGGTTAACGGACGGGCAGAAATCGGCCGTGCTGCTGGCTCTCACGTTCGCTGAGGGGTGGCTGGTCGGTTTCGCCGGCACGCACAGTCGCATCCCCAGCCCGGTCGGCACGCCGCAGTGGATGATAACCGGCTCGCTCGCATTGGCGGTCGTATTGCCGCTCGTGTTCGTGGGAATCCTGTTGAAGTGGGGCGGCGATGGAACAGCCGAGTGAGTTCACTCTTTGTCTGCCGGGCGACCCGGTGCCGAAGGGGCGTCCCCGCGTCTACAACGGGCACGCGATGACCCCGAAACGCACCGCCAGGGCGGAGGAACGCCTGTTCGCCGAATTCCGGTTGAAATACCCGCAGGCGAAACCATACCAGTGCCCAGTACGTTTGGAGGCCGAATTCTGGATGAGCCATCGCGGCCGCCCGGACCTCGATAACCTGCTGAAGCTGGTTTTGGATTCGTTGAACGGCGTCGCCTACGTGGATGACGCGCAGGTCGTCGAATCCCATGCGTGCAAGAGGATGCCCGACCTGTGGGTGTACGGGTCGAAAGGCCGTTACCGGAAGCGCAAGAGCGGCGACCCCTACACCTGTTGCGGGCATGAATACGAGCCGCACCTCTATATCCGAATCAAGCCGCTCCCGGAATGGGGGCCGAACAAGCAAGGAGAACAATCATGAGCAAGCCGATCAACGAGCCGCGTATGGTGCAGCAGGCGCTGATAGCGGACGAGGATCTGAGTTTCGAACTGGCGGCTTTGGTGCCGCCGGCGAACGGCATCACGAACGCGGCCAGCATGTTCATCGACCGGGCGACCAAACTGTTGCTGTCCGACAAGATCATGCTCACCAACGAGCAGCATACGGCCGTCGTGACGGCCATCGCCGTCGCCCAACTGACCGTCAAGGAGGGTGCGGCCGTGTCGAAGCTGCTGCGCAACCCGGACGCTTCGGCGGACGTCATCGCCGGACTGCGACTCACCTCCAAGGACAGGCAGGATGCCTGACCGGCGTCTCTGGATGCCGCGTTGCAGGACATGCGGGCCGCTCGGCAAGCCCACCGGACTGGACGAGGCTGTCACCTGCTGCAACCGGCACACGAACCAGACCAAGCATCAGACGGCGTGGTATCCCACCTACGCCCAAATCATCGTGAAAGGCACATCAAATGACTCCATCAACCATTGAAAACACAGAGGCCGTGAACCCGGACGAGGGACTGCGTCAGGGATTGTTCGAGGCGCAGGCGGCTCGCATCGTGGAACTGCAGGCCGAAATCGCGTCCCGTCAGGAGGAGGTCGACGACTTGAAGGCCCGTATCCTCGACTCGCATCCGGCCGGCACCTACCAGGCCGGCAACCTGAAAGTGCAGGTGAAGCCGGGCGCGCGCCGCATCAACGCCGGCACGTTCGAGAAAGCCTATCCGGCCACCAAGTATCCCGGAGCCTACCAGTTGCGGCCGCGCCCGCTCAGTCAGTTGGAGAGGCTGCTGACGGCGGACGCGGTGGCCGATTACGCGGTGAGCGGCAAGCCTATGGTGGTGGTCTCATGAGCGCGGAACTGTCCAGCCTGGGCATCGCCCAGATCGTGGAAAGCGCCATCGCCGACTACGACCTGCACGACGAGGACGGCAACGAGCTGACCGATGACCTGTACGTCATCCGCTCCGAACGGCTCGACGAGCTGGGCCTCACCGTCGCCAGACGCATCCACAAGGCGACGCGCGAATTGGAGGCGCAGGGCAAGGGATTCAAAGACGTTCATTCGATGACCTTCGGCAGCGTACCGGTAATCATCATGCCGGCGGATGACGGCACCTACACGCTGCGTTTCGACAACGTCAACGAGGCGGTGGTCATCACACGGCTCAACCGGACCGCGTTGGCGGACATCAAGAAACAGATCAACGACTTTCTCAAGGAGGTGAAAACCCGTGAGCATGAATGAGGCCATTCTCGCCGTCGCACAAGCCCAACAGGGTGATGCGATCCCCGTGGACATACCGCCCATGACGCAGTCGGCACCCGATATGGGCAAGCCGCCAGTCACTCCGAAAACCAAAATCGGCACCGTGGAGGAGCCGCAACTGTGGCCGGAGATTCACCAGCTCATCGAAGCGGATATCGCCAACGCTCCGCGCGAACTGCAGCGTGAGATAGGCCCGTCCGAACTGGGCACGGACTGCGTGCACTGCCTCGCCGCGAAACTGGCGGGCTGGCCGGAGCGACGCTCCCCGGGCTGGCTGCCGTTCATCGGCACGTGCGTCCACGCGCATTTCGAAACCATGTTCCATGACCTGAACGGGGAGCCGGCGTTCCAATTCCCCTACACGAGCGAGGACAACGTGACCGAACTCGTGGAACGGTGGCGCTCGGAGTACCGGGTCACCGTAGGCCGGTTGCAGGGGTTGCACGGCGGCTACGACGTGACCGGCAGCATCGACCTATGGGACCGCAAAACCCGCAGCACCATCGACTGGAAGATAGTCGGCAACACGACCGTCACCAAGGTCAAGGCCCGCGGCCCCTCGCAACAGTACCGGGTACAGGCCTCACTCTACGGCATGGGCCTGCAGAACGAGGGCGAACGAGTGGAGCGCAACTGCATCTACTTCCTGCCCCGCAACAAGACCAGTCTCGGCGACGCTTTGCCTTGGGAGACGAGGTTCGACCCGGAGCCCGGCAAATGGGCGTTGAGCCGCGCCCAACTGCTCGTCAACCTCATGGATTGCGTGGAGCAGGCGGAGGGCCCCGACGTGCGCGACAGCTGGATCAAACAGTTGCCGGCGGCCGGCCCCGACAAGTGCTTCTCCTGCAAGGGCCGGGTCTGGCCCGACATGAGCGCGCTCCCCGAATTCGACGAGAAGCCATGGCCGGACGTGCCCGACAAGTGGCTCAAACTCATCCCCCTGATCGAATCCGAATACCAGTTCGCCGAATAACGAAAGGAAACACAATGTTCGGTCAACAACCACAGCAACAGTATGGCTACCCCCAGCAGGGTTACGGCTACCAGCAGCCCCAACGGCAGCCAGCCCAGTTGAGCTCGCTCGGCGACCTGCTCGCCGGGAACAGCGCCAAAGCGTACTTCGGCGCGAACAGCCAGCCGGGGGACACGGTGACCGGCGTCATCGAGAAGATTGAGACCACGCAGGTCAACGACTTCCAAACCAAGCAGCCCGCCTTCTGGAACGACGGACGCCCGAAGGAGCAGATCCACGTCATCATCCAGACCCAGTTGCGCGACCCGAGCGTAGACGACGATGACGGCCGCCGCTCGCTATGGATTAAAGGCTGGGGCATCCAGCTCAAGGCGTTTCGCGATGCCTGCCGTCAGGCGGGCGTGAAGATCCCGAAGCCGGGCGACACCATCACGGAACGGTTCGTGGGTCTCGGCCAGCGGGGCGACGCGCCCCAACCGCCGAAGGTGTTCGAATTCCACATCGAACCCGCGTCCAGCGTCAACAGTCTCGTCAACGGAAGCCAACCCCAGCAGCCTGTCCAGCAGGGCTTCCAGCAGCCTCCCGTGCAGCAGTCCCAGCAAGACTACCCGCAGCAGCAGTACGCTCCCCAGCAGCCCACGCAGACCCCGAATCAGGGGTATCAGCAGCCTCCGGTCGACCCATGGAACCCGCCGACGCAGCAGCAGCCGCAGCAACCCGCCCAGCCGGTACAGCTCGGCCAGCCACAGCAGCAGGCTGATCCGATGAAGGTCAACCAGTTGAAGGCCGTGGGCAAAAGCCCGCAGGAGATAGCCGCATTGTTGGGCGTGCCCGTCGAAGCGGTCACCGCTGTCACCGACCAGGCGCAACCCCAATACCACGGGGGTTCCGAACAGATGCCGGAAACAGGTGAGTTCTAGTGGACGAGCTGCTGAAACACCTGCAGAACCAGTGGATCGAACTGGTGAAGGACATGGATTCCCTTGCCTCCGATCAGGTCGGTTTCCGTGACGTCGATTCGGAAAGCCTCCAGCTCATGAGCGTGAGACTCGTACTACTGGGCTGGCACAAAAGCAAGGATTCCGACAAGGACTGATCTCGGCCACCGTACAGCCGTAGCCGTATCCAAGCGGCCCGCACGAATGCAAAGGCGTGCACGGCACCCATTTTTTCCACACTACGTCAAAGGGAGTTTCGAAGATGACCGACATCTACGGATACACGGCAGCCGCACCCCTGTACCGTGCGGCTGGATGGATGCAGGTCATCCCCCTGCCCGAAGGCCGCAAGACCCCGCCGCCCAGCGGTTTCACAGGACGCAGCCGCAAACCCGTCACCGACGAACAAGTACAGGTCTGGTCGCAGGCGACCCCGAACGCGAACACGGGCATCGTCATACCAGAAGGCGTGCTCGTGTTGGACATCGACGCGGAGCAGGGCCATCAGGTCAAGGCCGACGGCGTGAAAGGCATCAGCGAGCTCTCGCAGGAGCTGGGCGCGCTGCCGGCCACGTGGAGCAGCACGGCGCACGGCATCGACTCGCCGGCACGCCACCTGTTCTACAAGGTACCCGAGGGGCTCATGTGGAAGGGCGGCGCCATCGAGGGCGTCGACGTGCTGCAGCCCGGCCACAGGTACAGCGTGGTCTGGCCGTCCATCCACCCGAGTGGCGAAATGTACTGCTGGTACACGCCCAGCGGCAGGGTTGCCAGCACGCTCCCCCGCATCAGCGACTTGGCGACACTGCCATGGAAGTGGGTGGACTACCTGCGCAAACCCGACAGCATGGCGAACCTGACACATTCAAACCCGTCGACCACTCCAATCGCCTCTAATCCGAGGGGATACGACGCCCGCATGTGCAAGGCGGTCAACACGTTCCTCAACAGGACGCTCGCCAACCCGGCAAGCAAAGGCTCAAGGCATGACACCACGCTGCAGGCCGTCTGGGCGTTGGTTAACTTCGCGCAGGAGGGACACCGGGGGGGCTCTCGACGCCATCAACCAATTGAAGCCACGGTTCATCGCCGAGGTGGCCCCCGACCGTCAAGGCAAGGAGCGTGAGGCGGCACGCGAATGGGCCAGCATTCTCAGTGGCGCGATGGAGAAGGTCAACGGCGTGCAATCGCATGTGGATCCGTGCGAGCAGTCGAAAATCGAACGCATGACACCCGGCGAGTTCGACGAACTCACCCAAAACGCGGCTGCGAGTCAAATGGAGGAAAGTCACCCGGAAGCAGTTCAAAACACTGGAACAATGCCGGTTCAAGCCGGTTCAACACCCGTCGCATCGGTTCAAAACGGTTCAATGGAAAGTCACGAGGCAAGTAAAAACGCCTCCTCCAGTTGGCGGTTCGAAGACCTCACCCAGTTGGCGTCCGGCGTCGAACTGCCGCCCACGCCAACCGTGTTCCAACGCGAGGACGGCCAAGGACTCTTCTACCGTGGCGTGGTCAACGACCTGCACGGCGAACCCGGCTGCGGCAAAAGCATGATCGCTCAAATCGCCACCGCGCAGGAATTGAAGGCAGACCGTGACGTCATCTACATCGACTACGAGGATTCCGCACGCAACGTGGTCAAACGCCTCCTGCTGCTCGGCGTGACAGGCGAACAGATCATCGGTCACCTGCACTACGTGCGCCCGTCCGCGAAGCCCAGCGGCCCCACCAGCCTCGGCGGCTGGCGCGAAACCCTCGACTACGCCGATACCGCCACGCTCGCCATCATCGACGGCGTCACCAGCTGCCTCGCCTACGCGGGCCTCGACAGCAACAGCGGCGACGACATCGCAGCCTGGTACAACACCATGCCCCGACTCATCTCGGCATGCGGGCCAGCGGTCGTACTCATCGACCACGTCGTCAAGTCCAAAGACAACCGGGGCCGCTACGCCGGCGGCAGCATGCAGAAACTCGCACTCATCGACGGCATCAGCTACTCGGTGGACATGACCAAACCAGTCGGCAAGGGCGTGCGCGGCACCATCGTCATCAAATCAGGCAAGGACCGCATCAGCGAGATCGAGGAGCATTGCGCCGTCAGCTGGAGCAGCAACGGCAGCCACCTGCGCGAAGCCGCACGCATCGAAATCAACAGCACGGATCCGAAACTCATGCGCGTCACCATCGCACGCCCCAACATGATGCCCAGCGAAGACCGACAGGCGAAACGCGACGACTTCCGACCCACCGGACTGATGGAACGCATCAGCCGCATGCTGGAGGACTCACTCGAAGAACCGAACCAGTCCGAACTGTTCAAGGCACTGAAGGAAGACGGTTCCGGAGCGCGTACCGCCGTCATGAGCAAAGCCGTGAGCCTGCTCCTGCAGGAGGGTTTCGTCTCGAACCGCTCTGGACGCAACAATCGTTCGATATTCAAATCCGTCCGACCGTACCGGCAGATAGACGACCCGAAATCCGACGCCTATGTGGACCGTATGAGCAGGGAGGAGGCGAGTGAATTGGATGACGAAAACCACCTCGAAATCTAGTTTTTCCCAGTTTTTCCGAGTTTTTCCCGGAAAAACTGAGCCATCGAGTCTAGTTTTTCCCCACACTCCCCGGACACACTACGTGTGTGTCCGGGTGTGGGAAAAACTACGGCTCGCCCCTCCGGAAAGACCAAAAACACCCCTCAACGACACTAGATTTTCC
>UMIB01028262.1_pt1 | contig 14658 bp, 5 predicted proteins | sample 1965641 | NCBI WGS metagenome assembly UMIB01 (sample SAMEA4836110, study PRJEB28245) | human gut metagenome | biome: gut microbiome; material: fecal sample | place: Denmark | collected 2008
CGCGTCATTTACCCCACTTGAATATCTTCTAGAAAAGCAACATCTCCAAAACCACCTAGTCAATTCTTTTCTTTGCTTGTCATCATATAATTCTCCGTTCTTTTTATCGGACGCAAAGAACGCTGTAAGCGGAACAAGCATTGATGTATACGGTATAGATTTTAAAGAATAAATATTAAGTTCTTTTCTTAAAAAATCAATTGAAGATTTTATTCCCGTTTTTATCCTGTTATAATTTTCGCGGATCAAAGTTCCATCTAATTTCATAACATTTTTTGGACTTGTATTTCCAAGTATTACACCAGTAAAGCATTTTAGTAACAAATCTTGTTGCTCTATCAATCCTTCAAATTCAAATTCTTCTAAATCATCTGATAATGAGTTAAGCTCTTCTTGTAAATCAAATGACTCACTCCAACTCCACGCATTAAAAAGTTGGAAATTATTAAGTGGCATTCCCGCGCGGTTTATACGTTCAAATACAATTGCTACATTTTCTTTGCTATCAGTTTCTAACACAGTATAAGGTATTGTATAATCTTTAAATTTTTCCTGTAGCTTATCAATTTCTATAACGCGCTCATCTGACAGACTAGCTGTAGCTTTTCGATACGCAACAGTATCAAATAACACACTTATAGGAAAATATTTTTCCAAATCTACTTTATCCGATTTATAAAATGGAACGAATCTGCTTTTCTGATTATCATACTGTTCATCCATATTAAAATATATTTCAACTTCTGTTTCTGTAATTGGTTGTAATTCTGTCTGGAACACAGTAAATATAGAAGTTATTCGTTGTTGCCCATCCAGAACATAGTCTATTGGAAAATTTTTGGTTGGTTCAGGCAAACAATAATTGCCTAATTGCTTTTCTGTATGTAATTTTTCAGCCGTTCTCCAAAATAAAACCGATCCTATTGGAAATCCTTTATATATGCTATCCATAAGGAACGCTACATTTTCCGGTTCCCATATATAATCCCTTTGAAAAGAAGGTATTCTTATTTCTCCACTTGTTATTTTATCAATGATTTTTTGAATTCTATAATCTTGCATATAACAGTATCCTTTTTCACACAAATTTGTTAATATATACCAAATTTATTATATAAAAAAGTTATCCATAATACAATATTTTTAATAATTTAATCATTATTTTATTCAAATAGTCTATATTTTTCGAATCGCCAATCGCTTGCGATCCTACTGGCATAATGCCATAGTCGTTGAGCGTCTTCCATATTATTTCTAACTTAGGAAGTTCGTTGCGTCTGAGTGACTTGCACACTCGGTTATCCCTAACCTATCTACTTTTTATGGTTTCTATCTTTCGACTGTTGAGTTTTAAACTCGTACCGCATTCACATTTACCGTTTCCAGTTCTGTTGTAGCGAGATAGGGTTATGGGGACGTCCCCGCAATTAAATAGATTTCATATATGGCGCAATGATTATTTTCACGCCTTCCAATGCTGCAATCTGAGCCTTTAATGCATTTACATCATTCGTCTGCTCACGAATCTTCTTATCATAGGAATAATACTCTTCCTTAGCCTGAGTTGCTTCTTTCCTCTTGCTGATCACTTTATCAAGTGCATCTACTTCTGCTTTTAAAGCATCTGTATACAATGACACAAGAGAATCCTGATAATCTTTAACATCAGAAGTAGCATTTCTAATTTCCTTGCGATACTCAGAAGATTTATCATTGTATTCATCTAAAGATATAAGTCCATTATTATACATCTCTGTGAGTTTAGATAAACCTGTAGTTAAATCAGAAATCTTTTTCTTCGCATTACCTAGACTTTGCGACAACAATGTAATTTGTGCAAGCCCTTCATCAGTAATTGCTCCGTTCTTATTGAGAAATGCATCGTCATTCAGCAAACTACGAAAATCTTTCAGTTCATCTTCAAGATCATCATACCCCTGAATGGCTTTCTCCAAATTACTGATTCTGAGTTCATAGATAGAATCTTTTAACTTTTCATTATCTTCCAAAAGTCCAATTGTTGATTCATCTAACTTATTAATATCTTCAGCTAATTCTTTATATCTGCTAGAATTTACGTCATATACTGACTGCTGTTTTAACAGTAGACTCCTTTGCTCTTGATTCTTTTGCACCTGAGCATTATTCGTATCTATCTGCTCTTGATATACTGATTCCGGCACTTCTTTATCCTGAGATTCTAATAGTGATGCATACTTATCTAGTTTAGATGTCCGTCTTTCAAATGCATCGATTACATTTTGAATTGTATCAATTTTAATCTGATTTAATTTGTCTTGTAACTCAATTAACTCTTTCGATGCATCATATATCTTTGCAGAAAAGTCTTGGATATTCTTCATGGCTTCTTGATATGCTTCTGAACCTTGTTTCAGCAAACCAGAACTAAGTTGCGAATTAACTTCTGCCTGATATTCATTCAACTTCTTGGTCAACTGATTATAAGTATCTTCTTGTGCTTTGATGGATTTATTAAGATTACTGATATTATCCCCATTATCAATAGCCGTTCCAAGAGCATCATTTAACTCTATCTTGGCATCTGCCACATCTTTTATCGCATCATTGATATCGATAATCGCATCGTATTCTTTTTCGATAATCTCTAATCTCTTCTCAGCAAGGTCAGACAGCTTATCTTCAAGGTCACGTACTTTATCTAATGAATCCTCATAATCCTTGTAGTATGTCTTATAATCATCAATCTTTTTCTTAAGATCTTCATCTGTGATTGTTTCGATATCCAACGTTCCATTGCGGACTTTAGATGCATATGTCTCATTTAGTCCCACAGAATTAGCCTTTGCAAGATATTTATCTGCTGCTCTTTGATTTGCGGTGATTTCTTCTTGAACCTTGCCTATTGCTTCATAAGCTTTCGCCTGTTTACTGGCAAGTCCAATAGCACGGTCAATATTATCCACTGCAATCTCTGTAGCACGGGACATCTCATTAAGATATACTTCAATCCAATCAATTACTTCTTCTGTTTTATCCTTGGTAGAATCAGATGAACTATTAGATGATGATTTTGAAGAACCGCTTGATTTCGCTCCTGAAGAAGAGGTATTTTTCTTTTTCGACGATGTGGAATTAGCTTTTGAGCCACTACTCTTTACATTGAATTTACCAGTACCATTTGAGAATGCAGAACCTAATGAATGAGCACCGCCTTCATAAGCTAATTTACCGTGTGATCCTGTGACATATCCATTCTTTAGCAAAGCTTCTGACTGTTCCCCGTTGAACACAATGTCATCCTTTTTCAAGCTTGTAAATGCCGGATCTCCACCATTAACTATAAACGGCTCTCCATCACGAACGATAATCTCTGGTTTTAATTCATTCACTAATGCTCTAGGTTCATCTTTTCTGAGTTCCCAGTTGCCATTTGAACTAACATTTGTAGTTCCTTTTGCATGAGCCGTTCCAAGAGAGTGTGCTGTTCCATTTGCCGGAGATACACTTCCATTTGTCTTAATATTATATGTAAGCGTTCTGGTCTTATCCCCCGGAACATGTCCCGCAACAACGACAGAATATGTCACAGTAGCATTCTTATTTGCTGGTTTAAATGCATCTACGGCCGAAGAATCCACCTTGTACTTCACTTTAGAGTTCTTGTCTGAGGGTTGATATCCGTCAACCTGAGATTTGTCAACACCAGCTTTTACAAGCATCTTCGGAGATATGGCAGAAATCGTAGATTGGATTGTGCCAAGTGAAGATGTATCAAGGTTCACTCCGGCTTTAACATCCACCTTCGTATTAGTTACTGATGATAAAGCTGCATTGAATTCGGATGTATCCAATCCTAACTTCGCTTTTGTCTTTGCATCGATACCCTGAATCTGAGACGCTAACTGCTGTACTTTAGCCTGTGCGTCAGAAGTATCAATCTGTACTCCTGCTTTTTGTAATTCTGTCTGTGCGTTCAGATTATTGACTGCTGTCTGATATTCCTGAAGTTTTGATATTGCATCACCGACAGAACCATCAACTTGACTTGTATCTACATTTAATACGACAGAAGAATTTTGTAATGCTTCTTTTTGATATAGCAGACTCTGTAAGTTGTCTGCTGCCTCTTGTGCTCCTTCAACAGATAAATCCACAGCTCCGTCACTGTTCTTGAATTGATCTAATGCGCTCTGAGCTTCTGTGATCTTAGAATTGACTTCATCAATATTAACACCAATCTCGATATCTGAAGAACCTAATTCCTGTTGTTTTTCAACTAGATATTCCAGAATAGCATTAGCATTTTGAAGTTTCTCTGTTTTCACTTCCGGCTCTATATCTGAATCTTGAACCTGTTGGATATACTCTTTGACTTTATCAATATTATCTGTCACTGCACTGAATGAATCAACATCAAGATTAATTCCATCCAAAGATGTATCATTCATTCCATCTAATGCTTCTTTTGCTGACTCTGCGGATGATTTAAGCTCCTCTAAGGATGCTATAGGTTCGTCAAGATTGATATCAAACCCATAGTCCGAAAGCTTACGCATAATGGACTGAACCGCTTCGACATCAATACCTAATGCATCTGCAATCTCTTGGTCATTGCCAGCGCCAAAATTAATCTCCCATGAACCATCTTCATTCATATGCGCCCATTCTTTATTGATATTCTGAATATCCGACAGGAAATTCTGTGCACCTTCCTGACCTTCAGTGAAGTATCTCTTAATCTTCGGTATAGCTTCTTCATATGCAGATACGATGTCTTCATTAGAAGCATTGGATAAATCTTTATTACTCATAAGGTCTACGAATTCACGGAATTTATTTGTTCCAGTCAGACCTTTTTCATATAAGGATTCCGCTGATTCCAGATTGCCTTGTATGCTATCATACATATCTCCTTCTTCGCCACCAGACATAGCATCTTGCCACTGCTGGAAGGCAGAGGTCGCAGTCTGATACTGATAAGCTAAATCCTTTAAAGAAGAGATATTATCTTCAATGCTCTGTCTCTGAGACTGCAAGCCAGATATATCTTCATCCATAAATTTAGCTTTAGCCATCTGCTCATTAACTTTTCTCAGTGCTTCTTGTTGTTCTGCTATTGCTGATAAATAGTCAGTCTTTGTTCCCTGTGCTTGTTGTTCCTGTAACTGTGCTAAAGCTTTCCGATTAATATGATAACCATTAGCAGTCTGTTCCAATGCTTTGCTTGCATCATCTCCAAACATCTCTTTAAATGCTTTTACATTATCCGCAGATATTCCAGAACCTGTCACGGATTCTGCCAGGATACTCTTCATGCTATCCAAATCACTCATGGTCTGCTGAATAGATGTTTGTGCTTTAGAGAAAGATTCACTCAATGCATCTACTGATACTGTACCTGTAAGTCCCATCTCAGTAAGCATATCAACCACTTTTGCCACAGATTCCGCAGAATCATCAGATACTACTCCTAATTCGATAGCTTTATCTACTACAGATTTTAAAGCTTCTTCACCTTTAGCTGTCGTCTTATCATCAAAAGAGATTCCTTTTAAGTCTACATCCTGTAAGTCTTTAAATTGACTCACAACATCTTTCATGCTAGAGTCATTTAATGCTTTTTGGAAGTCATAAGCTTTAACTGCACTTTTATCTAAACTGTCACCAACTTCATCAAATAAAGATTTAAATTCTGGATAAGATTTAGTTACACTATCAACAGATTCTTTTACTTTATTAAATGCTGATTCAGCACTCTCAATCTTTGACGTATCACCACTTGTCAATGCATCATTGTACTTCTCAACTGCATTTTTGTAATCATCGTATACAGTAGCTGGTTTGTTCTTGCCGAATCCTTCAGATGTCATCTGTGCTTCAAGAGCTTGTTTATTGATGTCTTGATATTCATCTAAGATATCTTTATTCTTCTTCAGAGATTTACTGCTTTGTTCAAGAATATTATCCAAGAATGTAGTATCCTGACCATTATCTTGCATCTCTGACTTCAAGTCACGGATTTTATCCATAAAGCTGTTGATGGATTCTTCTGCATTCTCAGCCTTACCCGTAAATTTGAAAATTGCACCCTGACCACGTTCATCTGTGCCAAAATCAATACCTTTAATCTGATCTGCAATATCTTTTACTTTTTCAAGTGTATTCTTAGTATCTTTTGAACGGATATCCCAGTTTGAGAAAGTTCCAAGATTGTACCCTCTGTTCTTGTTCATCTCAGACTGAGCCTTATCTATTCCAGACTTTTCTTCATTTAAATATTTCTTCGCTTCTTCTTGAGCAAGTGATTGCATCTTTGCAATCTGTTCATCCAACTTACCATTTACGAGGTCAATACCTTGTGCCTGACTACCATAGGAATCTGACAACTGATTCTGAATAGAAAGCAAGTCACTCTTGGCTTGGTACGCTTCACTCTCAGACAGCGTTCCTGATGCAAGCTGTGATCGTAATTCCTGTACCTTTGCAATATTATCTTGAAGAGATGTTGTGTTCTCCGAGAACTTCTGACCAGCTTCTTTCGCTGATGATACACTTTCCTGTACGGACTGTTGATATGCAGAATAAGCACTAACGGCAGCAGTCACACCTGTCGCAACAAGAATAAGGGGGTTAGCCATTAATGTTGCCCACAAACCTTTGAATGCTGTCCCCAATGACAATGTACTTGTTGTTGCTGCTGCATTTGCAGTAGATAATCCCATTGCTGACACTGCTGCTTCGGCTTCACTTGCTGACATTCCCTGTCCAGTTAATATTGCAATTCTCTGAGCATCTGTTAATGCTGTACTGGATAATACAAGTTCTGTTTGTGATTTGGAAAGATTCTGAGTCAAACTAAGTAAATCTTTAAATCCGCTTGTATCAACATTTCCAGATTTCAACATATTCATAGCCGTTCCAAGATTTGAGAATTCCTGAACTGCATCTTTCACAAAACTACCAATCTGCTTAAATACAAACAATCCTCCGGCTGTTCCAAGTCCGGCTAATGTTCCTTTCAAAAGATTTGTTTTATCAACAAAATCTGTAATTGCTTTTGTTCCATCTAAGACACCGGAATACATATCATCAGATATAAGATTTGTAGCCAAACTTTCTATCGAAGCCTTTAATGCATTCGTCTTAGCCTCCAAAGAATTCAAATAATTATCTTCAAATTTTTTATTTGCTGTGCCATCGGAATTAAATGCAGTGTTGGTAAACTTCTCCACCTTATCCCAGTTGTCCATCATTGCAATGAACTTGTTATACTGATATGTACCTGCCATAGCGGTCGCTGTTGCTTTTTTGCTGTTTGAGTCTAATGTATTCCATTTATTTGCTACATCATCAAGAATGCTCTCACTATCCTTAAACTGGTCGTTAGAATCTCGCATTGAAATTCCAATCTTTTTCAATACCTTCTCTGTATCATTTAAACTCTCACCAGTTTCTGAATCTACGAATTTGCCAGCTTTTATTTGATTCATTCGTGATAGAATGGATTTCATTGCCGTTCCGATACTCTCATCACTGTCCTGAGTGACGTCCTTAATTGTAGCAATAATAGCGCTTGTCTTCTCCAAGCTTACTCCTGCATTGTTCGCTTGTGACGCTACCTTCATCAAAGCCTTACCAATACTATCCGCTCCTGATGCACTCTCCAAATCAATTGATGTTAAAATATCATTAACTCTGCTTGCTTGATCTGCTGCCATCTGATATCCATTTAATGTAGCGGTTAGAATCTCTGATGCATCTGATGAACTTAATTCCGCATCTTTCGATAAAACCAACGAATCTCTAATCAAAGAATTCGTGTCTTTCATCGAACGTCCTTGTCTTAGCCACGAATCTGCGCTTTCTGCAACGGAACTTGTCACACTTCCTAGCTCCTCTGCAAGAGCGTTGTAATCTTTCATTAAATTGTTGATATAATCTGAATCAGCATTTGTAGCCATAGCAAGATTTGTTTTGATATCATTAAATTCTTTTACGGTCGCAACCGCTTCTCTCCCTGCATCAGCAATCTTATACAACATATCTTGCATAACGTTGGCTAACGAATATGCAGAAAATGCTTCTTTAAATGTACTTCCCAGAGAACTAAATACACTCTGGCTTTGCTGTCCGGCTGTATTAATATTGTGCAATGCTTGTTGTAACTGAGTAAGTCCAGATTCATCTACCTCCGGCTCAATCTTCTTAAGATTCTCATCCACTGCCTGTTTTACAGAATCCGTATTTACTTTCAAATCTAACTCAATATCTGTAATTCCATCAACTGCAGCTTTAATCTTGGACGCAATATCTTCAGAATCTATCTTGAAGTCAACTGGAATCTCCATATCATGACAAGCCGAATTCAGCTTTTCTTGCAATCCATTCACGTCAACGTCAATATCGACCTTTACAGGTTCATCACCTGATGCAATTTTGGAAATTGAACTTCTCAGATTTGGCAAGAGCTGTTCATCATTGATCTGCAAATCCAACTTAATAGCTTCACCAGCATTATTACCGGCAAATGCAATAGCTTCTTTAATCTGTGATGCTATCTTTTCCTTATCCACATTCACATCAAGATCTATTGATGTCTTAGATGCTTCTGTCGCACTCTGAATATTACTCTTAAGCTTATCAGCAACCTCTTTCCCCATCGTTACAACTTGTTCATAAGCCGATGATGTGACATCAAACTTCTGATTAGCCGATAAATCAGAGAAACTCATACTCTGTGTCATGTCCTGACGTGCTTTCTTAACTAAATCAAAAACATGGATAATCTGATCTGCTTGATTAGTGATATTCTGTGAGAAATGCTCTGGGAACAGATTTGACATTTCACCCCATAAGGAATCAATACTGATACCTTTCTTTGCATCCTTTGTAATTTTTCCTATATTATTTTGAAGGAGTTCTTTGTAGTTATCACCGCCAAGAGCTTTCTTCAAATCATCGGATACATAGATTTTCTTGTTTTTGAAATAATTATAAAAATCATCGTAATATCCCGTTGCAGATTTCACTAATTTAGAATTTGTAGTAATGGCCTTTGCCATATCATCTAACCCAGAATAGAATCCTGTAGCTTTGCCAAAGTCAAATTTACTGCCATTCCAAGTCTTCCCAAGATTTGTGACCATGCTATTTAATTGTTTATTGAGATTTTTCAGGACTGATTTGTCCGTGATATTAAAAGAGTCCGCTAACTGCTTTGTTATAGCGGACGTGTCGATTTTGGTATCTTTGATACCCTTTTCAATATTTTTAGAGATGTTTTTTATATTTTGATTATTTATATCAATGTCAAGCTTAATCTGTCTCTTTTCCTTAAGCAGAGTGTTTAATTTTTGCTCTGCTTTTGAGGTATCAAGATCAGTTTCGACTTGAATTCTGAAGTCTTCTGCCATCTAATTACTCCTTTTCTGATGTAACTTTATCCATAGCATTTAATACGGTGCTTGCAAGACTACAAACTCCTAATACTCCTGCAAGAGTTTTCCCGGCTTCGTAAGATGCTTTCTTATCGTCCTGAGTCTTCTTATTAATCTCTTTTTCCAGGTCATCCAGTAATTCCATTACATTACTGTGTAATCTCTTATTATCTTTATTAACTACAGCATACGCTCCAAAGATATCTTTTAACATGGCACTTGTTAATGATGGTGCAATGACATCAGTAATCTCCTCTTTTGCATCATCTTCTAAGCCGTCCCAAGAATCTAATACGGTTTTAAGAAAATCTACATCAGATAATCCATATGGGATTTTATAAATTTCAAAGGCATCTCTACCGATAATCTGATTATGTTCATCCTCTGTATGCGGAATACACTTTCTGACCTCTTTAACGTTATTGGAATTGATAGTAATATGCTGTCCACCGACATATACCGTCAGTTCATGCCAGTTTCCATCTGTTTCTTCCCAACACAGTACATTACGTTCAACAACTCCGATGATTCCTGTATCATCATTTAATATAAGGAAAATTTCTGTTCCTTTTTCTAAATGTGCAATTAATTTTTCTTTATTTTGTTCGTTCATATAATAAATCCTCCTGTTATTCAAACCTTTTGCCAAAGGCTACATTAATATTTTTTTCTACATCTTCTTTCGTCTTCGCCCAGAATCCACCATTTCCACGAAGTCCACCTGATTCAGCATAGCTATAAATCGTCATCGTATCTCTGCCAGACGGATTATATCTAAATCCAGTATCTAAGCTGATTTGAAGGTTGTAGTTATCTCCACCACCAGATAGTCTTACTTCTGGTGATTCTGCCAACTGACCTGTTCGTTGATATTGTCCACCACCGAATGCATAGAATGAATCTACGTTCTGATGGACATTTAGAAGTGATTGATCTGCGACTTCTGTCATTGCCTCTTTTATTTCTTTTTGAATGGCTGCTTTTAATGCAGCCATTGAAGTGAATGTTTTGCTCATTACTTTTATTCCTTTTTATTTTGTGAATTGATGGCTGAAATGCCGATTGAATTGATATTATGAATTTGTAAGATATTCTTCTAATCTCTTAAATAAATGCGGATAAAGATCAATCTTACCTGTTTTGAATCTCGATAACAAACCGTTATTGATATTGGTCTGCTTGCTAATATAGCACTGTTTTTCTCTCTGAACTCTTTCATTATAAAGTTCACGTAATTCATCCTGTGTCATTACCTTTCACCTCCCACGCAAATAAAAATTTTTATAAAAAAGATTTTTTACATGAAAAAGGATGTCCGACATATCCCTAATCCTACAGACATCCTTTTCTGATATAATTCTTATAAACGAATTCGACAGTATATAAATCCAAGTCAGAACGACTATTGGCTACCGTTCTGACTTGGATTTATATAGTTAGCACCACTACTCGACCTACGATTCTTTCATGTTGCCCCGAGATTGAAGCCAACTGAACTCTTCTCTCTCATTACGGGAATTTCAAAACTCCCTGTTTTAGCCATTTTTAGGCATTTTGTATAAATTTTCGCACTTATTTTTAGCTATTTTTAACAAAGCAATTCAAAAATTTTTCTCTATAGTTGGAATACAAGAAGTTTAATATTGTTCCCATAACATCTGAATTGCTATTCGTAATGGCATAATTGACCAATTGCATTATTGTAATTTGGTCAAGATTCTTACTGGCCTTTCTTAAAAACAGCTCCATCTGACGTCTTTTCAATTTATACAATTCATCATCTTCTAATCTTCCTTTTCTTTTAGAAGATGCCAATATTTTAACTGTATCATTATATTTCTTGGATTCTTCAACTACTCTATTAAATTTATATCTGTTAGCTTTTTCTTTGATTTTTTTATTAAACAGCTCACGAATCAAAATATGTGATACTCTTTCGGCATATCCTGTCCGTTGTTCTATCATCTCTGCCATTATGTCCATCGGACAGTTCATTCTTTTCACATTGTCGAAATCTTTATTATTTCTTCTTTTCTTCGTATCAGCAAAAAATTGCGGAACAAATTTTTTATTCATGCATGATAAATTTCGAATTCTTTTTATTTCACGTCCCACATTCAAATTGAATTCTTTCTTTGCCAGATCTATAGATATTTGTCCTATTACAGATAATATGATAAAGACTTCTTCCAACTCCCTGCTTTCCATTCCACCATCATAATAGTAACTCAAAGCTAATTGCGCAGCATCAGTAGATGTTCCTATAGAAGCTTGTGCATCTGCTATCTTACTATCCATCTCAGCATAATCTTCTAATCGGAAATGATACTCGCTACTTTTCAATTCTTCTACTTTATTAATAATGGTCGGATATTTAACATATGCATCTTTGGCAAGGCTGGCTAGTTCCGGCTGATCCGTCACCAAAACAAAATCTGAATCTTCATCAAATCCTGATCCTCTCGCCTGTGCATCTGTTCCTATCAGATTTATAATGATTACATTCTGCCCTAACTTTGGAAAATACTTTGCAATCAAATGAACTCGGATATTATGAAAATGTAAAATATTATTTGGACTGTTATGTGGATTCCTAAATGCTGCAAGATCTGCATTGTCTTCAAATCTTTCTGTGTAACACTGTATAGCATCATCTTCAATTCTAAATATATTTTCATCCAAAGGATTTTCTCCTACCGCTTTCATCAGCAACGCTATAGGATTTCCACATATTGTAAGATTATCACCGTGCTGTGGCAATCTTCCTTCTGTAAAGTTATCCACCAAACGATTAATATCCTTTGATTTCTTAGTTCTGAAAAGTTCTGTTTTTCGGAAGTCTTGATTCCTCTCTACCAATGCACACAATACTTCATTGATATTAAAATCATCTTTCTTCCAATCTAAATATTTCAGATATGTTATATCATCAGGCTTTTTCAATTCTTCAATAATTCTGATTGCCTGTTCAGTAATTGGTTTTAGTATTTTTTCTTCAGTAGTTGGTAATGAATTATTCATTTGATATGCCGTTAACTGTAAATCACCCCATTTACTCTTATGCGCTGTTTTGACCACTGAGAAACAGTCATCGTGCTCTTTCATATACTGTCTATATATTTTGTATGCTTTCTTATTATCTCCGCCCATCATATCAATGAACTTCAACCATTTAAGAGACTTGTCCGTTATCACTACTTTAATATCGGATAACTTCTTCTTGTTTCCGAACATATCTTTTACCATATAAGATTCAAAATCGAAATTATTTTTCACACAGAAATCTTTAAAATATTCCTGTACATTTCCACGGAACAGGCAACTCTTAAAGAAATGTGACCGACAATATACAAATCCATCTGCATACTCTGGGAAAATAGATTCATCTATCAATCCCATGCCATCCCATAAAATATTTTCAATCTGTTCTTCTTTTCTATCTACTGTACATTCCTGAAAGATTTTTTCTTTTTTAATATGTTTGCCCGGAAACTTACCATTAATTCGTATACCATTTTTCCGCACTTCTTCCTTGGTACGATTCTGAATCAGCCTGTATCCTTTTGCATTTGCAACATCATCAAATAATGTACAGTCGTGTTTGTTCAGTATTCGTTCCAATCTCGAATCATCAAAGTCTAGTACAAATTCATCGTCATAATATGATACAGGATGTGTCCTAACTACTTCCGCTATCTTCGGGATAGATAATACTTTTTCATCTTCAACGACCAATATCTGTTCCCAAGGAATATGAAGATATCCAATTGCTGTTGCTGTACTTAAACTGAGATATGCTGACAGTTCCACAAGTTTAAATACTGCTTCTGGATCAGCTTTAGCTTTTTCTTCCATAAGATCATATAATCCCATCGTTAGAAAATTAATTGCTTTATGAAACAGGTTCTCTCTGATGAATATACATTCACCTTTCTTAGCTTTGCCTGGTGAACGATAAAGCATTTTGTAATGAATAGACTCTGCATCTTCCTGTTTTTTCTTTTTGCCAGTTTTCTTCTCTGATAAAAATGTCACTCCATTTTCATAATAATGCTTTCTAAGATTATGAGTGGAAACAGAAAATTCTTCTTCTCCAATCATATACTTTGCCGGATATCTAAATTTCACAACAATAAAATCTTTGCAAAAATCACTGCCACTTCTAACGATACTCTTCTGCATAAATCTAAGAAACAGGCTGTCATTTAATACAGCTTCTTTTGTGTAGATTTTTTCAAAGTCAGTCCATTCTTTCCCCATCTTGCACTGAATAGGTAATTCCTGTTCTTGAGAAATCTCATTAATATAAAGAAGGCTTGCATCTACCGATTCAACATATATCGGATTTAATTTTTTCGTATAATTTGTTTTTATAACAATCACTCTCCATTCATTTGTTCTCTACATATATAATTCTCCATCTGTATCGCAAAACATCTCACAAAAACACACTTCATCCATTACTCTCAAATGCATATATCCGTGGGTTTATTTCCATGAATTTGCACCTTATTGCGTTCTTCTCCCAACCACCTAAAGAAGAACTCACCTAAGATATTTCGATTGAAATATGCCCTCTCATCACGCCTAAAACCCGTTGCTATACACGAATTTTGTGGGATATGAAACATGAATTTCATTCGGATATTTTTGACCTTATTCCATACATTTTCATCAATTTATTGCCACATGATATCGTATCTTTGTATAACTCTTCATTTTCTTCTGTGACACCTATAGTAACAATCATTCCATTCACAGCTGCATCTCTTTGGTCTTCTGGAATTTCTTTCAATTGTGTCAATGCAACTTCCGCATTTTGAAGCTTATCATACAATTGCTGTTGTTCTTCCGGCATCTTCTTATACGCATAAGCATCATACTTATTGCAGAAATAATGGAATATTGCGCTATCATCTTTATACTGGAATCCGGCTATGTACAACATATAATGCAATACTTCATGACGAATAGACTTCTTTGCTTCTTCAAAATCAGAAAGGCAGCAGTATATATTCATTACGGTCTGTTTTCCACAAATTTTAAGATTTCCTTGAGTCCGATAATTAATCTTATGTTCTTTATCAGTCTCATAATCTGTATGGAAAATAATAGGTAATATCTCTGTCTGTACCACACCGAATATAGAAAAATGCTTCTTTTGTACTTTATCTGCAAATTTCTTTGCATACTCCAAATACTCCTTATATTTTTCACCAAACTCAGCACAAAAATCTTT
>UMIB01011258.1_pt1 | contig 14624 bp, 15 predicted proteins | sample 1965641 | NCBI WGS metagenome assembly UMIB01 (sample SAMEA4836110, study PRJEB28245) | human gut metagenome | biome: gut microbiome; material: fecal sample | place: Denmark | collected 2008
AAACATTTTAAACAGGCCTTACTTTTTAAAGTGGGCTCAGAAAACAACAAATACAACTTTTACAACAAATTTACAACGCTTTCGATAAGCCATGCGCAAAACCGAGCTCGCTCGAGTTTTGCCATGGCGAGAAAGGGTACCATGAAATGGAACTTACACGCTTTGCGTGTATTACAATCTTGCTGCAAGGTAAACAACAAAATACAAGGCTTCGCGGGGATATAATTCCTGCTGAGATAGGGAAAACAACAAATACAACTTTTACAACAATTTTACAACTTTACACGCTTTGCGTGTATTACAATCCTGCTGCAAGGTAAACAGCATGATACAACTTTTTCGGTAAGCCATGAGCAGAACTGAGCTTGCTCAAGTTATGCCATGGCGAAGCGTTGTATTTTGTTGTTTCCCTACAAGCATCCCTTGGTCTGCATGGGCCTCGAAGAGGCAATGTCCTGGCGAAGCGTTGTTCATTGTTGTAAAGGTTGTTTAAGTTGTTTTCCTTTATGTCCACGATTATCGGCAAACGATGTCCGAGGCGAAGCGTTGTTTATATTTGTAAAGGTTGTTTGAGTTGTTTCCCTATGTGTCCCCGTGATGCGCTTGGCATGAGAAAGCCCGCCAATAGCGGGGTATTGACGGGCTTCCGAGAGAGGAGAGGATGGGCCGAGGGTGGTCCACGTGGATGAGGCTGGGGTGAGGGCCGCGCCTGCACTATGGTGGTGTGGGTGGACCAGCACGGTAGCGGTTGGGCCTCGCGGGTAGGCTGGACCTCGTGGCGAGGCGGGCGGCCGTGGGGCGGTTGAGCCTCTTGGGGTGGTTGACCCTCATCGGGAGGGTGGGGCGCTCAGAGGGCTGCGATGCAACTCGTGACGCCCAGGCTGGTGGCGATGGCCGTGAGGATGGCGATGGCCGTCTGGATGATAAACTTCCAGGTCTCTTTCTTGTTTGCTGACATGATAGGGAATGATTTTTTTGAATCGTTGATGAAATGATGAATAGTAGTTATGCGCCGCTTGTGGCGGGAGGAGAGATCCCCCGGGCCTGCTTTCGTGAGGCCGTAGGCCCGGGGAGGGAGGGCTAGTCGCCGAGGGTTCCGCCTCCGCCCTGGTCGGTATTTCCGCCTTGGTCGGTACCTCCGCCCGTGCTGGCCGTCTTGAAGGAGGCCGTGAGCGAGAGGTCGGCGTTGACGGTCAGGGTGCGTACGGACTGCGTGTTGCCGTCGCTCCACTTGTCGAAGGCGAAGCCCGACTTCGGCGTGGCGCGGATCGTGGCCTGGGCGCCCTCGTCGTAGGTGCCGCCGCCCGAGACCGTGCCCTGGTCGGGGTTGGCCGAGGTGAGGGTGATGGTGTGGCGCCGCTTCGTGCCTCCGGCCGAGGAGCCTCCGCCGTCCTGGGTGGGCGGGGCCTGGAATTCGTCGCCGTGCGGCAGACGGATGATGTTGTCCTCGCCCATATACTTGTGGAGCACCTGGTTGATGTTGGAGAGGCCCATCTGTCGCTTCATGCGCTGCACCAACTGGTAGTCTGCCGTGCCCTTCTCGCCCGTGGTCTCCGAGGGGCGGTTGGCGTTGAGCCAGGCCGTGCTGACCACCTGGCGTGCGGCAAACTTCGCCTGCTGCGCCTTCTGCTTCTCCGTGGGCGGTCCCTGGTAGGGGTTGACGATCTTGGCCAGGTGGATCTGGTTGCTCGAACGGTTGGTGGCGAAGTAGTCGCTCGACTTGTTGCCATACTTGCCGCTGATGCCCTTGATGACATCGATAGGAATGATTTTTGCCATAGTTTCTTCTTCTGATTTTAATGGTGATACATGTGCTTCCGCCTGGGTTCTGCCGTCGTTCGTCGGCCTTTGCTCGTCAGCCTTTGCCCGTCGACCTTTGTCCGTCAGCCTTCGTCCGTCGGCCTTTGCTCGTCAGCCGTCCTGGCCCTTGTTCCCTCCCGCTTCGCCTTGGCCTTCGGCGATGGTTGGAGGGGTGTGGATGGTGTGGCCTTGGCTTCGCTCGGTCTTCGGGACGGCTTCGGGTTGCTTTGGGATGCGCGCTCTCCCTCTGCTCGTCCTTGTCGGCTGGGATTCTTGGTCCCTCGCCTGGCGGTAAGCGTTTCCGAGTGCAAAGTTATAGCTTCTCTCCTCCCCCGTTGTGCGATAGGATGCGCTGCCGTGCGAACCCGTGCGATAATGTGCGATGAAATGTAATGGGGGTGGAAAAGCGGCCTGCTGAGTGCTCTACCAACGAGTATGTTTTCCTGCTGAGTAAGGAAAAACAACTTGAACAACCTTTACAAGGAGATACGCTTCGTGTCGGTTGAAGCGGGCTGAAAGCCCAAAAAGCTCCTAGCCCAGGGCATCGCCCTGGGGATAATAGCAATCAACAAGACGCCCTGTAAGGGCAAAAGAATTGTTTATAGGCTGCTTCTTTAACGCTTATGCCCTTTCAGGGCGACAGGTTGGCGTTCATAATTACCCAGGGCGATACCCTGGGCTATGCGCTTCTGCCCCTTCAGGGCGTATTGGATAATTTCAAGCGAACAGGTAAATATTGTATTGGTTGTTTTCTTCACTTGTCCTAACGTCGTCATGGACAATCAGCAGGAAACATTTCCAAGGCGAAGCGTTGTTCATAGTTGTTTCTCTTGCAGCAACCCTTGGTCTGCATGGGCATCGAAGAGGCGATATCCTGGCGAAGCTGTTCCATTTCATGGCACTCTTTCTCGCCATGGCATAACTTGAGCAAGCTCAGTTCTGCTCATGGCTTACCGAAAGAGTTGTTCATTGTTGTAAAGGTTGTTTGAGTTGTTTTTCTTCATGTCCACGTGGTTTCGGTAAGACAAGTGTTCGAGGCGGAGCAAGCGCTCCGCGGTAGTTTTACGGGTCGCCGAGGTAGTGGACGATGAGGCCGACCTCGTGGGGCGTGAACCATTTGGAGGTCTTGCGGTAGCCCGCCTCCTGGAGCGCCTGGCTCAGCGGTTGGCAACGGTCTATCCACGCGCGAAGGCGGTTGACGGCCGACCGAGGGGCAATGTCGGGGAAGTAGGTCTGGGCCAGTTCCTGTTTGCTGTAAGCCCGGATGGGAGTTTCGTTCATGATGACTTTGTGATTTTGTTGATGGAGAGATAATAGTCGGAGAAGTCCTTGCAGCCCGGGGGCAGGTGGTGGTGGACGAGGCTCGGCAGCAGGTCGCGCAGCTGCAGGAAGAGGCGCTCGCCCGGGACGTCGGCGTCGGGATACATGTGGAAGGGCGTGGAGAGACGATCGTGGAGGTCGCGGAGCAGTCGCACCTCGGCGTCGTGGAGCGTCGTGGCCGAGGGGATGGCGACGGCCTTGTGCCCCGAGGAGAGCATCGCCCAGCAGTCGGAGCAGCCCTCCGTGATCCAGAGCGGTTCGCCAGGGCGAAGGCGCAGCAGCACGGGCTGGTTGTAGAGTCCGCATCGCGACCCTTGCGGAAACCGGAAGCGCGGCTGGGCCATGGGCTCGGACGAGGAGGCCGTTCTCGAACTCGTCCGATCGTCCGTCTGAGAGACCATCCCCGCGGTCGCCCGAGAGCTCGTCTGAGCCTCCGCGGGCGCGCTTTTCCTGTAGTCGAGGTTGCGGTTCTGCAGTCCCACGAGCCGCATGTGCGTGTCGTAGTAGGGCGTCTGCAGCCAATGGGTGCCGTGGCGGTCGGTCCACGAGGTGAGGCGGCACCAGGCGGCGACCCTTGGGTCCAGCCGTCGCTCCTGGAAGAGAAACTGGCGGGCGGGGGCGCTGAGCCACGGGTGCTCGAAGAAGCGGGCGTAGCGGGCCGCGTCGAAGGGTTTGTAAGCTTCCTCCCTGGGCCGCGGGCGCGAGAGGGGCAGCGGGTCGATCCTCACGCCTCCGTCCAGCCATCGGCAGGCCTCGGGGAAGGACATCCCCAGCCGCCGCATCACGAGGTCGATCGGGCCTCCCCGCGCTCCGCAGGAGAAGCAACGGAAGGTGTTGCTGCGCGCGTGGAACGTCAGGCTCGGGCGATGGTCGTCGTGGAAGGGGCAGAGGCTCTTGTGGCGCTCGACGTGGAGCCCCACCCGCTCCGCCACCTGCTCTATGGGCAGGTCGCGGAGCCGCTGGAGGGTCAGTTGGTCGAGCATGGGCGGCGGTTTTTGCGTGAGTCGGGCATGCCTGTCAGATACTCCTGCGTCTTGGTGTAGAGCCCCGTCTGGGCCGAGTAGGCGACGAAGCGGCGATAGACCCACTTGCGTATCTGTGCTTTTGTGCCCTCTTTGTCCTTGCCGATCGATAAGCGGAGCGCCTCGAGCTGAGCCTCGTTGAACGAGTCGGGCAGGTCGTCGAGCAGATTCTTTGGCCCGCGTCGCGCTGCCTCGCTTGTACTGGTGTCCTGCCCGAGCAGGTCGGCGAAGACCTGCATCTTCGACCACAGGTCGTGATAGACGAGCCACTCCACCACGCGCCCGATCGTCGGTGCCCACTCCAGTCCGTTGAGTATCCAGAGCACGCATCCCGCCTTCCATGCCGAGACGAGCGAGCGCTTGGAGATGTCCCACAGCACGTCGTCGTCCGTCAGGTCAGCCAGTTTCGCCATGTCGGCAGCCAGTTTGTCGATGAGGCGGTTGAGCTGCTGGATCTCGAAGCGGCCCTTGCAACTGTCGAGGCGGCGGAGGTAGGTGGCGAGCTTCTCGCGAAACTCCTCGGGGTAGGTGCCCTGGCGGGGTATGTGGCCGTCGCGACCTTGGCGAGGTTTGTAGGAGAAAACCATGCGGCCGAAGGTGCCGTTGAAGAGATCTTTCTTGTAGAACAAGCGGGCGGCGTAGGGCGTGGAGGAGATCGTCATGTTGACGCGCAGCACGGGATTGCCCGTGACGCCGTCTGCCGTGGCACGCAGCGCTCCCGAGCGCTGGCAGTCGTAGATGTTGCGCAGGGTCTGCGAGATCTGCTTGTGGCCGCCACACATGCGGTCAGCCATCTCCACCTCGGGCATGTTGATAAACATGGTGCGCGCGCCCAGCTTCTCGCATCCCATGGCGTTCTGGATGAAAGCGGCATTGGTCACGTCGGCTGGCGGATACCAAAACGCAATGTCGGGACGCACGGGTTTCTCCTTGTTGGCTGATTTTGTTTTCACCATTTTCTGCCACTCCACGAGCTTCTCCAGCTCGCCGTCGTCGTGGACGCGGAAGTCGCCACACATGGCTTCCACCAGTCCAGACAGTTGGCCCTTGCCCGCTCCGCTGTCCGCCACAAGATTGGCCATCATGCCGCACAATTCCTTCAAAGTATTGTCGGGATAGATAAATTGGGCGCCGCTGACGTGTGCTCCGAGCACAGGGATGATCATCGGCAAAAGCGGTTGGCGCATGTCTTTCGACACCTGCGAGAGTAAAAGCGCCAGACATTCCACTCCGCGACCGAGTTTGGGCATCGGCGGAGCCGTGTTGAGCGTGATATCGTAGTTCATATTGTCTTGTTTGAAATTTGTAATATCTTGATTCTAAGCCTTTTAGAGAGAAGCGGGGTGGGAGCGTTCCAGTTGTTCCAGTTGTTCCAATTAAAATTCGAGATGGTCCAATTTTTCTTTTCTTATATATAACTACTTAATAATTAATTAGTTATATAGTATATATAGGGGTATCTGGAATTTTCAGACCCTCAAAAAAACTGGAACAACTGGAACAACTGGAACGCTCGCCCTTTTTTACTCCTCCTCGAAGTCCTCCTCCTCTCCAAGGCCTCTGCCCGCGGCGAAGCCCCTCATTTCTCCGAACTTCTCCTCTCCAAGGCCCCCGTCGGAGGCGAAGAGCTCGCTGAGGTCGAAGCCTTCAACCTCCGCCAGGGCCATAGCCGCCTCGTGCTTGCCCACGACCATCAGTAGCTCGCAGGTCGTGTTGACGGCATAGTCGCCAAGTTTCCAGGCCCCGATGCCTTTCGTCCGTTTGAAGGTCGGATAGACCGTGCCGTCGGCTCTGCGCTTGACGTTGATCCATTGGCCCATGTAGATGCTCGGGTTGCGGCGTGTGGCCTTTCTCTGCTCCGTGGCATTCTCCACGAAGGTGAAGTGATCCTCGCCGTCGCGCGTAATCATCCCGTCGAGATACTCGCCCAGCTCCATGCGCCCCTGTTTCTGCGTGACGAGTTTCAGGTCCACGTCCAGCTCCGTGTTGGGGTAGAGGCCCGTCCACGCCCTTCCAGCGCCTGCGCTTTCCGTGCGCATGTTTTCCGTCCATGTGCTGTCCGAGCGTGTGCAGCCCGAGCAAGCGTTGCCTGCGCCATCCTGGCCCGTCCACGCCCTGCCCGTGCGGTGGCGGCAGGCCCGTGCGAATGGCGTCTGTCCGTGGAGGAATTCGTTGATGAGTTCGCCGATGAGGCGTGGATTGTTTGAGCCTGCGGTTCTGTCGTACTTGCGTCCTTCGAAGAAATCTTTCTTCTTCATAGCTTTAAAAATTTATGGCGATCCGACCCCTGCTTCGCCACAACCACAGAAGGCCAAGAGCAGCAAAGGACTGCCCTCAGCAATGGGGCTGAAGGGCTTGTTTTTGTTGTCAAAAAACATAGAAATGACAACAAAAAAATGACAACAAGCAAAATGGCAACAAAAAAAAGCCGAGAACCCTGTGTGTATGCGGATTCTCGGTAATGAAGAAAAAAAGAAAAAAATGAGAATTGACAACAAGCGTGACAACAATCTCAATCGTAATTGTGGCGGAGGTCTTTGGTCGAGTGCAAGTTTCCTCTCATTACCTCTTGCTCTGCAAGATAGATGCTATCTTCTTCCCCCTCTGTCTCGCTCTCGCGATTGTCGAGACGGGGCAATCTCTGCTTGTGGTCCAGAATACGCACAATCCAATCTATTCGTTTCTTCGCTTCTTCGTTCACCCTTTCTAGGTTGTTGCTAGGATTCTTTCCAAATTGATTCTTGACAATGGCTGAAACGGAGCAACCTTTTTTCGTTTCCATATAGGGTTGCTCCAAGAGACGCTTTATCAGCAAGGTCAATATGGCCAAGGACTTGCCCGTCCATTTGATGTTGCATTGCCTAGCCTTGCCGCTAAAGAGGTCGAGGAAGTCGTCTGCACTCTCTGGTTCCTCTATCCATCCCCATTCCTGCATAGCTATCATGGCGTATCGGAGGCGCTTTATTCTTGTCTCCTCGTTCGGACAGCAGTAGGGAAGCGTATATGGTATGGTTTCTTTCTTCTTCTTCGCTGGTGTCCGTTTCGGGTGCACAATGCCCTCTATCTCCTCTGTGAGGCTATCGGCAGAGAAGAAGTATTCTTTCATCCATTCGAGCATATCGCTGGAAAGCGAATTGACGTCATTCAATAGTATTTCAACTTTTTTGGCTTTACTTTGATCGTGGGAGAACCATTTCGTGTGTAGCGAGTCGAGGAGCGTTTTTTGCAATTTGGACCTGTAGTGTGAATGATTGACAGCTTGAAGTCCATAGATCACGGCATAAAACAACATGGCAACCTCGGATCCTGAGGTCGCTAAGTCTGTAAGTCCTTCTTCCTCCATGCGATAATCGGCCCAGGTGTCGGACCATAGGTCTGCGCACATCTCAGTCGTTAGGTCTCCCTCTGTCAGTAGTTTGTCCAATGTGGTGGCCGCATCTGCAAATAGCTCTTCTGTGGAAAGAATGATGGAGGGGTACTGAGATAGGAAAGCATCATGCGTCTTCCGGCACACCTTGTAATAGACATGGTCTCTGAACCGCTCCCTCAGCTTACTTCTTTGGCTTCCTCGGGATTTTTTCGCCAGCATTTTCTTGTGTCTTTTTCGTTTCTTCAAATACATAGTCCAGCCAACTCTTCATGTCGAAGGCAGGAGAGTTGTCCTCTGGAGGTAAGCGGTCTTTGAAAAAATTGAGGACTGCGTCGTTCATTTCATACTTCGCCACGATGTCCTCGTTGCACTTATAGTTGCCAAAATTCATGAATTTAACAGAGAGATCAAATCCGTTGTCACTACACATGGTAACGACTGTAGAGAGCTGCTTGAGTTTGTCACGATCGGGCTCATTTCCCATCTTCATCGTTGTCAGACCACTTACGGCGTCATATGCCTCCAAGACTTTAGTGAAGTTGTTCACCTGTTCCGTCAACTCGTTGGGGATGCGCGATGTCGGTTGGCGTTTCAGGTTGGGAAACTCGAAGGTGACGGTCTCGATGCGGTCTTCGTGGTCTATGATACGCTGGTCGATAAACTCTTCAAACTTGGTGGCAATCGTCTTTTCTTTGATGTTGACTTGTATTCCAAGGCTTTTGAGCAGTTCGCTGCGGTTGAAACAGTTTTGGAGACTGTTTTTGATTGTTTCCGTCCTTCCGTCCCAGTTCTTGCTTTTCTCTATCGCTACTTGGCATTTCCCGTCTCTATAGTCCACTATGACAAATGACATGGGGAAACTATTCTCATTTTTTTCCACGCATTCCCCCAGCTCGTTGCCTGTGCTCTCGGGCAAGTCGTAGAGGGTGATCTTCTCTGTTTTGTGTATGCGTATCAAGGCAATGCCATCATCGTTCCGCATCACACAGTTGGGTACATGCTCCTCGCAGCCCCGCTTTGTCCGACTGAGGCTCAGCTGGTTTCTCATCTTGCCTATGACTTTTCCCAAGTAGTGGTTTGGGTATTTTGCGACGGGCTTTTCGGAGTCTTCCAATTTGTCGAAGTCAAACGGTCGCTCTATCTCAAATTGGATATTGTGGATAATAAATTCCATGTCAATAAGGTATAAATAGTAATTAATGTCTGTCTTTCTGACGGAGAGGTTTATTGTGTTGGCCTCTTTCCTATCGGCCTGGTCTTCCTTTCGCGTTTGGTTATAGCCAAGCTCCTCAAATACAATTTGAGGAGCCTGCCTATATCTCATACACCACGCTCTCGGGAAACAGTAGCGGCATACCCTTCTTCTTGATCTTGAAGGAGTAGGTGTCGCCATTGCCGCTTGGACGGCAAAGCAGGAGGTCAACCGTTATGATATTCTGTTCCAACAGTACATCAAACTGCCCGACATTTGGATTCTTCGTGTGCTCTATCTGCTTGTACCTGAAATATTCCTTGCCGTTGCTTCTCTCGTTTTCCACCTCGATCCAAAATGTTTCGTGGTGCTTGGTAAGCAGTCTTTGATGAAGTTTCATCAATCGCCACGCCGCCACGTCCTCCAGTTTCTTCATCTGCGCTTGGAGTTCGAGGCGCTCGTCTGGCTCGTTTACATTGAGGAGGAGAAACTGTGCGTTGGGAATGCCGCATTGCACGGTATTCTGATAGGTCTTCTTTCCTTCCTCTGTATAGTAGCCGTATTTCTCCACTATCTGGCGGCCCGACTTCAAGGAGCTAATGTCCCAGTCGGGAGTTTGGGTGAATAGGACATTTTTTCTGCTTCTCCGCTTGTCGCGATGGCTTTTTAGTTCGATGCCCTTGTAGTCAGGCGTCTTGTCGCTATTCATGCTGATGCCAAGAAACGATTCTATCGTGCGACCAATACCAGTATCTGCTGCCACTTCCGACTCGAACCATTGTCCCCTGACCGAGCGAAAGCGAGCGAGCAGCTCTTCCGAGACGACGTTTCCTTCTATATATATGGCTTTGATAATCTCTTGTAGAGGCGTAATGATGGGCGAGGCAAAACACTTCTCTATGTCAAACCGTGTGATATTGACCGAGCATAAGGCGTCTTCATACTTGAACAAAACATGTATATCGCTGGCCTTGGAAAAGGAACCAAGGCCGTATATCCACATTCGGGGGTCTCCTTTCTTGGTGTTGGGACGGTAGAACGAGACCCGTGTCTCCTTCTTGGTCGTGTCGGTCAATATCACAGCCCGAGACACAACTTTGTGTTCCGTGCCCTGTTGTTGCTGGGAATAGTCGTGTATCCCGTTCTCCAAGAAGTAGGCCCGCATGGGGGTCGTGGAGTCCAAAATACCCTTTTTCAAACCTGTAGAAGTGACCTCTACTTGCGTGAATTTCACATTGTGATTCACCAAGAACTTGATGTTCTCTTGCTCAAACGAGTTGAAGGGACGCATATTTACCATACCACCTCCTATTTTATATGATTCAAAATCGTATCTGCTATAGCCCTTGCCATAAGTGGCGGTACGGCATTTCCGACAAGCGTGTATTGCGGGATCTCCTTCTGACGGTTGTTGCCGCCGGTCTGTCTTTTGCCTTGGAAGACAAAGGAGTCGTCAAAACTCTGCAAGCGTGCCATTTCGCGAACCGTCATGGGGCGATAGGCCGAATAGTGGATGAAGTCGTCGGGCATGGTGCAGACCGTGGGGCTTTGGCCAAGAGGATTGAGTACCACATAGTTTCTCTTCTGAGACTCCAGTCCTTTCTCTTTGAGTTCAGCCTTGGCCTCGTCATAGTCCTTGTGCTTAGCGATGATTTGCAACCGCTCGCGAACCGTTTCGTTTTGCTTGCTTGTTTGATGGTTGAACAACTCCATGTGCTGGTGGGCTCCATTGACGTTCAGATCTTTCAAGGACAACACATAGAAAGGTTCTTCGTCGAAGGTAAACCGATGGCCTAGTCTTCCTTCCTTTGACCATTCGGAGAACAGGTGCCCGTTTTCTTCGGGCTCGCCCTGCACGCCTCTGAGGCGTTTGGACGGCTCGTATTCCTTGATGAGGGTTGGCGTGGTATATTTTGTAGCTACCTCGCCGTTGCCTACCATGTTCAAGTCCCAAAGGGCTTCATAGACCTTGACCTTGTCTTCGTCCTTGACGGTTGCAGGGATTTCTGTGATGAGGTCTTGGTCATTACGGCAACCGATAAACACGACTCGCTCTCTATTCTGTGGCACCCCGTAGTTGGAGGAAAGCAGGACGAGTGGCTCTCCGATATTGTAAAGGCGTATTCCTTTCAGCAGGTTTTCGAGGAAACCCAATCTTTTTGGGTCATCTGACAGGCGCTCGCGAACAAAGTCAATACACTCGTCAAAAGTCGAAGTCAATATTTCGAGCGACGTCTTCAGCGCCTGCGCGTCTTCCTCGCAGCCACTACCCATTTGGACTACGGCATCAACCGCAGTCAATATATTGTCAAGAATGTTTTCATCCGAGACGGTCTCTATGATTGCATTGTAGGCATCTACAAAGGTATCGTTGTCAACATGAGCTGCCGTCTTTAGTTGTATTACTTGTTTGCGAATCTCGTTTCTCTGCTCCTTGTCCCTGAGAAGCAGCAAGCCGTGACGGATAGTATTGACAGAGGTACTGCTTTTGCTTATACTATAGGGCAAGTGCTTTGTGACATTCTTGAGTTGCTGGTCCAAATTGGAGAAGTAGGCATCGTACAGTTTCTCCATGTCTGCGATGGAGGTTTCCATGCTTATCTTTAGGGACAGGCAAGAGAAGAGGGACGCATTCATGCGGGGTTTCAAATAGTCATTCAAGAAAGTCAGTAACTCTCCCATCTTCATATCGTCAACGATAGAGCGAATCTCTCTTAGTATACGCTCTTTTATGCGACCTTCGTCTTTTGTCAAAATACCCTTGACGTTCTCCATTATAAAGTACTTGGGGCGCAAAGCCTTGATTACTTTTAGATAATGATAGAACAAATCGTCTCGTTTGTCAAGTTTCTTTCTTCTTCCTGCCAAACTGAACGACTGGCAACTTGGGCCACCCGTGATCACGTCTATTTCCTGTCCGTGCAGCTTTTGCAACAGATTGGGAAGGAACGAATCCTCCATGATGTCTTGACAAAGAAAATCCGTATCCAGTCCCAACATCTTGTTGTATCTCACTCGGTGGGTTAACTCACAATTCTCGTTGATGTCGCTGGCAAGGCGGAAGTCATAGTACTTGTCTTGGGTATATGCCTGCATGAAACCTTCGCTGAAGCCACCAGCTCCTGCGAAGAGGTCTAAATACTTGATACCGTGTCGATTAGCTATGAATTCCTTTTTCTCTGCCATACTCTATATACCCATATATTCTTTTACATTCCCACAAAAGTACTACATTTTTCCCAATCCTCTGCCTTTTCCCGAAGATATTTTCAAAAATAGTTTGCCCCGCTTGTCGGGGCGGGGTGGGGCAGCCTGCGAAATGTGCCTTGCGCCACCCGTGGAGCAGAGGCGGAAACTCGCTTTTTTCTTAGGTCGTATGGATGGGAATGCTTATCTTTGCGCCCGGAGGTCCATAAGCCTTCCGCTTGCGCCAGGCCTACTCGGATAGGAGGGGCAAGGGAAAGGGCGAGGCCGAAGGACTATATTAAATAAGGAGTAAGAGGAATGGGAAGGGACTGTAAAGCGATGGAAGCAATAGATATGAATCGGAAGGACAGAGAAGTAAAAGACATGAGGCAAGTCCATCTGACCCCCTTGTCGGCAGTAGTCGATGAGGTGTGGGGCGAGAAGGGTACTCCTCGTCGCGACGCTATGGAAAAGCAGTTGAAGGACGAGGTCAATTCGTATCGTTTGGGTGCGGCCATGCGCGAGGCTCGCTTGGCTCAAAACCTCACTCAGGACGAACTGGGTAGGCGTATTGGCGTGCAGCGTTCTCAGATTTGCCGTTTGGAGAGCGGACGAAGTCCTATGACGCTTCCTGTCATCTGCCGTGTCTTTCGCGCCTTAGGTATTGCCACGGCCACGCTCGATTTGGGCACGGCGGGCAAGATTCGTTTGTGGTAGGTCGGAGAAGCTTTGCTCGGTTTGATGGAGGCGCTACGAGGCAGATGGTCGCTGGCATGGTCGCATCCCTTGTCAGGCAAGGGCGATCTTCCCCATCACCTCGCTTTGGAAGTAGGCGTAGTTGCCAGGGCTTTGCCATGGGGGCCTGACCGCGGGGTGGACGGTCTCCTCCACATACATTTCCAGCAGCTCGTTGTAGTCGAGGCAGATGACCTGGTCGCGGAAGTCCTCGTAGCCGTTCTTGTGGCAAAAGACGTTTCGGACCTCCCATCGCGTGAAGCGGCGCGCCATCGAGGCCAGTTGTCGGGGGCTGAGGGCGTAGCCGCTCTCTCGGACGTAGGTCTCGAGAAAGGCGAGGTTGATGGCGTAGTTGCTCATCCTCCGCCTGCGTGGCGCGGGGGTCCTGCCGAGCCGCCAGTCCTGCAGGGTCGTGTGGCCGTGTGGGGCGCTATGGGTTCGTCTCTTGTGCCCAGTCGTTGTCTTTTTGCTCATAGGCGTGTCATTATATTTCCCACAAATTTACTACTTTTTTCCCAATCTCCATCCTTTTTCCCGAAGAAATATGGCTCATCCGATATTTGGAATGATTAATGCTTGCGTTTATCATTAGAAAGCCCCCTTCTTGTATTCTACCACCCCATATTCCGGATGAACCAGAAATATGCGCAAATAGTTTGCCCCGCTTGTCGGGGCGGGGTGGGGCAGCCTGCGAAATGTGCCTTGCGCCACCTGTGGAGCAGAGGCGGAAACTCGCTTTTTTCTTAGGTCGTATGGATGGGAATGCTTACCTTTGCGCCTGGAGGTCCATAAGCCTTCCGCTTGCGCCAGGTCTACTCGGATAGGAGGAGCAAGGGAAAGGGCGGGGCCGATGGACTATATAAATAAGGTGTAAGAGGAATGTGGAGGGACTGTAAAGCGATGGAAGCAATAGATGTGGAAGCAAAAGATATGAATCGGAAGGACAAAGAAGTAAAGGACATGAGTCAAGTTCATCTGACCCCCTTGTCGGCAGTTGTCGATGAGGTGTGGGGCGAGAAGGGCAGTCCTCGTCGCGACGCCATGGAGAGGCGGCTGCAGGCCGAGGTCGAGCGCGGTCGGGCGGGCCGAGACGGGTAAACGGATGACGTAGCCAAGCGCCCCCCTGCCGCCAAATCTTGCCCTGAGTCTCCCGCTCCTCCGTCGCTCCAACGCTCGGCCTGCGGCCAGTTGCGCCCGTTGATATTCCCCCCAAAAACTGCTCTTGCGCGATTTTTCTTGGGGAAAAGTTTGGAAAGCCAAAGATTATTCTTACCTTTGCATCGTCAGTCCTCGCCAAGCCTCTTCACAATGCTCAAATCGTGCGAGGCGTTTTTTGTTTATGCCCCCTTGCGCACGGACGGTCCTACGGCCTTTGCCAAACGGCATGGATTCCTCAGAACATAGGCATCCTCGGAAAATCAGAAAAAGCCTGTCAGCTGAGGAAGAAGGTCTCGACCAGCGAGCGCAGTTGCTCGTCGGTCAAGTGGTCCGTGGCTTCTTATGTCTGATGCGTTGCACTTTCTTTTCCTTCCTGATCAGGTAGGGCGAGGGCGGCAGCTCCGGCAGCAGGTCGTCCAGGGCCTCGATCTCTCCTATCGCCTTCAGCAGCAGGAGAAACGTGGCGAGCGAGATGTTGTCCGCGGTGCCGCTCTCAAACTTGTGGATGGTCGTGGTCGTGAGGCCCGATTGTTCCGAGACCTCCTTCTGCGTCATGTTGCTGCGCAGGCGGTAGTCCTTGAAGCGGGCGCCAAGGAGCTTCACCAGTTGGGGGATCGCATACTCGTAATAGTCCGTCATGAGGCTTTCTTTAATTTATATTGTGCTATAAGTTATGCCCGATTTTGGGCCCTATCTTATATTTCGCTTATATTTATCTCGCATGCAAAAATACGCGTTTTTTCCCGTCTGTGCAAACATTCTTGGGGAAATCCTTCTCCCGCCCGCCTTTTTTTTAATAAAAATACAGGCAACCGAGGAAACAAAAATCAGGCAACTGAGG